>MDSV01059174.1_pt1 | contig 29902 bp, 36 predicted proteins | sample 810851 | NCBI WGS metagenome assembly MDSV01 (sample SAMN05326640, study PRJNA326480) | marine metagenome | isolation source: seawater | place: Atlantic Ocean: North East | collected 2012 | reverse complement strand
TTTAGTTGGAGAGGTTATTGGTGTAAAAAGAGCAGCAATTAATTTCAAGCAAGATGGTACTAAAAAATCATTAGAAGTATCCGGCGCTGGTGGCTGGGATATGGCTGGTGTTGAAAGTGGCGATGGCAAAGTCGCACAGTGTAGCTATCATCCACTTGCTATAAACCCTGGTTTCCCAGTTGACGTTAGTATGACTAGTAAACAAGAGTATTCAGATCATGGCAGAACATGGAATACTACAGCTGATAGAGTTGGTTTATCAGGACCATTTGTTTATCAAGCCTAAACTAAAAATTTAATTTTAAAGAGGACTTCGGTCCTCTTTTTTTTATCATTAAAATTTTTAATTAAAAAATAATGTCAAAAACAGATATTTTTAAAGAAGAAATCACAAAAGCAGTTAATGCCTTTAGTCAGAAGAAATTTGTGGAAGCAGAAGAAATCTGTTTAAAAGTATTATCTGAAACAGACAGCTCTGATGCCAATCATATAATTGGTTGCATAAGAATGAGTGAAGGGAAATTTGATGAAAGCATATCCTACATCAATAAGTCATTACAGCATAATCAAGACGATATAGGAGCATTAATATCTCTTGGATGCGCTTTGAGTTCTAAAAAAGATTATCCAGCCTCTATCAAAATATATAAAAAGATAATTAGTTTAAAAAATGATATTTCACAAGTCCATTTTTATTTAGGCGAATCTTATAGACAAATTCAGAAATTTAATGAATCACTTAAATCTTTTAAAGAGTGTCTATCCATAACACCAGACCATATAGGTTGTCAGCTGATGGTAGGTATAATTTATGAGGAACTTAAAAAATTTGATCAGGCGATTACATTTTATAAGTCCTGCATTGATACTTACCCAGATTATGTTGAGCCTCATATCAACCTTGGGATGTGTTTTCTGCTAACGGGTAATTATGATAAAGGTTGGAAAGAATATGAATGGCGGCTAAAGTTGCCTGCTAAAATTTATAACATGACGTTCTCAAAACCAAAATGGATTGGGCAAGATCTCGAAAATAAAAAATTATTAGTAATCGCTGAACAATCCATTGGTGATACATTTCAGTATATTAGATTTGCTAAACAATTAGCAATGGAGGGTGCAGAAATAACAGTGATGTCTCAACCTGAAATTATGAATATTCTTAAACAACAAAAATGGATTAAAGATGTTATAGAGTATGATGACATTACTCAATACGATTACTACACATATCTGCTATCAATCCCGAAAGTAATAGAATGGAGCCCTAAGATGGATACTCAAAAATTTCCATATATAGCAATCAACAATAATATTGCTGATAAAGTTATAAATACCAAGAAGAACATTGGAATGATGATTAAAGCAGATAGTACTTTATCTAATTATAAACAAATTACCATTCCACATGAAAAAATTAAATCAGTCTTAAAAAAAACTTCTCATAATATTATAGATCTTGGTGGTTTTGACAACTTCGATCAACTATCGGATGTTATTAAGGACCTAGATTTGGTTATATCTATAGAGAGTGATATTGTACATTTAGCGGGGGCTCTTAACATTCCTACATGGGTTATGCTCCCAATCGTTCCTAAACATACATGGGATTTAAGTTACAAGAATACCTCCCCATGGTATCCTGCAGTAGAGTTATTCAGACAAGAGTCACATGATGATTGGACTAGTGTTTTGAAAAAAATTGAGGATCGTATCACTGATGTCTAAATTTTTAATCAAACAGGCTTTTGCAGAGGCGATGGATCTCCATAAAAAAAACAGATTTGAAGAAGCTAAAGCAATTTATAATAAGATTCTGACCGTGAATGAATCTGAGCCAAATGCTCATCATCTAATCTCTCTTATATTTATGGCGGAAGGAGACTTTGAACGTTCTAAAAAACATATTGAAATTGCAATAGAAAAAGCTCCAAACCAAGCTGTATTTCATAGTAATTATGGTAGTTTGTTACATTCTATGGGAGAACTTCAATTAGCCGTCAATGCCATAAAAATATCATTAAAATTAGATAAAAAACTTTTTCAATCTTACTACTCACTTGGAATTATTTATACCGATATGCAAGAGCATGAGAAGGCAGTTGAAAACTATATAAAAGCATTGGAGTTGAATAGTGAATCCTCTGAAGCTCATAATAATCTAGCAAACTTATTTAGTCATTTGAATAACCCAGAAGCGGAATATCATTATAAAAAAACAGTAGAACTAGTGCCAAATGAGATATATCCTCGTTTGAATATATCTAATTATTTTATTAAAAACAATAAATTTGAAGAGTCATTGAAACATCTAAAAGAACTACTAGATATGGGGTTAGAATCAAAAGAAGTCTACAATAGTTTAGGAGTTTGTTATAAAGGACTGAATGATGATAATGGCGCATCAGATATGTTTCGTAAATCTCTAGAGCTTGACCCTGATTTCGTTTTAGCTCAAAAAAATCTAGATAGTCTTGATTAATAATATTCAAGGTCATGACTAATTTATAAATTTATCCTAAAAAATATTTTTTACATAAATAGGCCTAAGCAGGGTATAATGAGAATTAATACGTTGTTCGTGTATTAAAACTAATATATACAATCTAAAGGCCTATTTTTTAAATAATAGCTTGTGTTCTTGTCAATGAACTGTTAAAAAGTAGCCACAGTTACCTAAATAATATTAAGTAACTTGAGAAGAACTGCATCTAAATGTTATTGAGTAACTAATAGTGGATATCTTCTACTGACAATTTAATAACATTGTAGAGAAATTAATGAGTAATTTTGAAAGATTTGGCTTATCTAAAAATTTGAATAAAGCTCTTATGAAAATGGATTTTAAAGATCCAACGCCTATACAATTAAAAACAATCCCCTTGGCACTAGAAGGAAAAGATATTCTCGGGTCAGCACAGACCGGTACGGGTAAGACTGCAGCATTCTGTATACCAATGATTGAAATTCTATCAAATAATTTAAATATGACGGCGTTAATAATGACTCCTACTAGAGAGTTAGCCAGACAAGTTTTAGATGTAGTTAATCAATTAATTGATAAAAATAATTCTATACGTTCAGCTTGTCTTATTGGCGGTGAAGCAATTAATAAACAGTTAAATCAGCTCCGCAAAGCTCCAAGAATCATTGTAGGAACACCAGGCAGAATTAATGATCATTTAGAAAGCGAAACTTTAGACTTGATGGATTGTGGATATTTGGTTTTAGATGAAACAGATCGAATGCTGGATATGGGTTTTGGTGTACAAATTGACCAAACACTTCAATATCTGCCTTCTGAGAAACAGACATTATTATTTTCAGCTACTCTCCCAAATAAAATAATGAAATTGTCTGGTAAATATTTATATAAACCCGAAAGAATATCAATAGAGTCTGAAAAAGTTATATTGTCAAATATTAAACATGACATTATTAATATCAACCATAATCAAAAATATAAAGAGTTGTTATCTCAACTATCATCCCGTGATGGATCTATTTTGATATTTGCAAAAACTAAGCATGGAACCCAACGCATGGCTAAAAACTTGACCAATGATGGGTTTAAAGCAGATGCATTAAATGGGAATTTAAATCAAAATAAAAGAGACAAGGTTATGAATAACTTTAGGTCAAAAAAATTTAAAGTATTAGTAGCTACAGATATTGCTTCTCGAGGATTAGATGTTGAACATATTAAGCATGTTGTAAACTATGATTTACCGCAAGTTGCAGAAGATTACATTCATAGGATAGGTAGGACTGGAAGAGCTGGTTCTCATGGTTCAGCGATATGTTTTGTTTCTCCAGAAGAACAACCTCTATGGGATCAAATTAATTATTTATTAAATCCAAATACTACAAAAAAACCTATGTTAGCTAACAAGAGTTCTCGGTCTTTAAGGAGAAAGAAAAACCCTGAAAATAGAAAACAAAAGTCAGAGGATAAAGCTAGAAAAGTTCTTTCGAAAAGTTCACGCATGAGAAACAAATCAGGTAATAGGATACTTTCCAAGTCCACACAAAAAGAAAAATCAAGAAAAAACTCAGATGGAAGGAGACCCTCAAAGTCCACTCGAAAAACAAGTTCAGGAAAAAGATTTGTCAGAAGCATGACTTCTAAACCAAACAAACGTTCAGGGAATAGAAGAAAAAAGACCTTAACTCTTAAGCAAAGGAGTAAAAGGTAATGGAAAATTTAAGAAATATTGCAATTATTGCCCATGTAGATCATGGCAAGACCACATTAATTGATTCGATTATGAAACAGAGTGGGATGTTCAGAGAAAATCAAGACATAGATGAAAGAATAATGGATTCAGGAGACTTAGAAAAAGAACGTGGTATCACGATACTAGCTAAGCCAACATCAATTCAGTGGAAAGATACAAGAATTAACATCATAGACACGCCAGGTCATGCAGACTTTGGCGGGGAAGTAGAGCGAGTTCTCAGCATGACAGATGGAGTCATATTACTAACAGATGCTGCAGAAGGCCCCATGCCTCAAACCAAATTTGTTCTATCTAAAGCTCTAGCACAAGGTCTGAAACCAATTGTTATTATAAATAAAATCGATAGACCTGATGGGCGCCCAGATGATGTTATAGACGAGGTATTTGATTTGTTTGTATCCTTAGATGCATCGGATGAACAATTAGATTTCCCTATATTGTACGCTGCCGGTCGTGATGGGTGGTGCGTAAAAGATCTTAAAGATTCAAAAGAGAATTTACATGTATTGCTTGATCTGATACTTGATCATGTACAGCCTCCTATGGTTGAAGCTAACAAACCGTTTGCCATGTTGTCCACATTGTTAGATTCAGACCCATATCTTGGAAGATGTCTAATTGGAAGAGTTGAACAAGGTAAAGCTAAAGTGAATGATACTGTCAAAGCCATTAGTCTTGATGGTAAACAAGTTGAGACCGGAAGATTAACCAAGTTATTTAAATTTGAGGGGACAGATAGAGTCCCAGTGGATGAAGTTCAAACTGGTGATATTATATGTATTGCAGGTTTAGCTGAAGCATCTGTTGCAGATACAATTTGCGACCCTAATGTTACCATCCCTATACCATCGACACCGATTGATCCTCCTACAATGTCAATAACTATTACGGTGAACGATTCACCATTGGCAGGGCTTGAGGGAAAAAAAGTTACATCAACAGTTATAAGACAGAGATTACTAGCAGAAGCAGAGAGCAATGTTGCTATTTCTTTTTCAGAAAATGATAAAAAAGATGCTTTTGAAATTGGAGGAAGAGGAGAACTCCAACTTGGAGTATTAGTTGAGACAATGAGAAGAGAGGGTTATGAACTAACTGTATCAAGGCCACATGTCGTTTATAAGATTGATGAAAACAACAAAAAGCTTGAACCGATTGAAGAAGTGATAATAGATGTAGATGATGAATATGCCAGTACTGTTATCGATAGTATGAATAAAAGGAAAGCTGAGATGATAGATATGAGAAATACTTCCGGAAAAACTAGATTAAAATTTAAAGCTCCCTCGAGAGCATTAATAGGATATCAAAGTAGGTTTTTAACACAAACAAGAGGCACAGGAGTAATTAACAGACTATTTGATTCTTACGGTCCATTCAAAGGAGATATAACTACTCGAAGAAATGGAGCTTTAATTGCAACTCAAACTGGCACAGCTGTTGCTTATGCAATTTTTAATCTTCAGGATAGAGGTATAATGTTTATTGATCCACAAACCAAGGTTTATCAAGGAATGATTGTGGGAGAACACAATAGGCCAAATGATTTGGAGATTAATATTCTAAAAGGAAAACAGTTGACGAACGTAAGGGCTTCTGGAACAGACGAAGCTGTGAAATTAGTAACACCCCGAAAAATGTCTTTAGAGCAGATGATGGCATATATTAATGAAGATGAAGTTTTAGAGGTAACTCCTCAAAATCTTAGACTCAGAAAACAATATCTAGATCCACATCAAAGGAAAAAGGCTGCAAAAGATCAAACATAGTTTGGTAAAACAATCTAAATATTATCTATTTATGGCAATCATAGTTTTCTTGCTGGCATAATTTCCTATTTCTAAGGTGAGATATTATTAACATGATGCTTCCAGCAATTGTTATTAACACTGTAAAAAATTCTTCTGAATGTTGATCTGAATGAAAGATCTCATGGATCATCAAAGAAAGTGATAATAAAACTATTCCAAGTGACCCTATTAAAAAGACTTTGAGATCCCCATGTTTTCTACATCCCATAAAGAAAGCAATTGCTGCAAAAGGTATAATAAAATAGATTAATGTTTCATGAAATTCATGGCTTGCAAAAAAAGAGTATGGAGCAACTATTAGTATTGCCGGTAATAATACACAATGAATAGCGCAGGCTGATGATATTGTGATGCCCAAATTATCAATTATTTTTTGCATAATGTAAATCTAACAATTTGGATAATTAATTCAAGTATTTATTGATATTTATAGATAATGATGTCTTTATATTGTTAATATAGATAATGATCAAAAAAGTTCAATATGACTTAATCCTTAAGAATGGCATAGTCGTTTTACCTGCTGAGACAACTCAGGTTGATATAGGTATTAAGGATGAGAAAATTCATACGATTGGTAGTCTCACAGAATGTGATACTAATAATGTAATAGAATGTAATGGTTTACATGTCTTACCTGGTGTCATTGATTCACAAGTTCATTTTCGTGAACCAGGTTTGGAAAATAAAGAAAATCTAGAGTCAGGAATGTTAGCTGCAGCAGCAGGAGGAGTCACTGCTGTTTTTGAAATGCCAAACACAGACCCTCTAACTATAACGCCCGAAACCATAAAAGATAAATTAAAGAGAGCGGATAGAGTTCCATGGACTGATTATGCTTTTTATCTTGGAGGGACTGGCAGAACAGGTCCAAATCTAGATAAATGGGAGAGTGCACCAGGTGTTTGTGGAATTAAAATATTTATGGGTGCTAGCACTGGCGAACTTATGACAGCAAGTGATGAAGAAGTTGAGTCGGTTTTATCGAATGGGAAAAGAGTTGTGGCTGTGCATGCTGAAGATCAATACATCATGCAAGATAATATGAAAACTATTTTAAAAGATCAAACCGATGTGGCCCTTCATTGTGTTTGGCGTTCACCTGAAAGCTGTTTATCCGCTACAAAAAGAGTTGTTGCTATCGCTAAAAAATTTAATAGAAGAGTTCATATTCTTCATATCACTACTTCAGAAGAGATGGATTTTTTAAGAGAGAATAAAGATGTGGCGAGTGTGGAGCTGCTTGCGAATCACTTAACATTACATTCACCAGAATGTTATGAAAGATTAGGAACTCTTGCTCAACAAAATCCTCCTATACGGGAGAAAAATCATCAAGATGCGTTGTGGAAAGCTTTGAATGATGGAACAGTGGATATAATTGCTTCTGATCATGCGCCACATACCATAGAAGAAAAATCTCAAGTTTACCCTAAATCACCAAGCGGTACTCCAGGCGTACAAACTTTAGTTCCTATTATGTTAAACCATGTTAATAATGGAAAATTAACCTTAGAAAGATTGGTTGAGCTTTGGTCCTATGGGCCAGAAAGAATTCATAAGATCGATAATAAAGGCCGAATCGCAGTGGGCTATGATGCAGATTTTACGATTGTTGACATGAATAAAATAAATACAATAACTAATTCTCAACAAAAATCAAAAACAGGTTGGACCCCTTATGATGGAATGGATGTTAAAGGTTGGCCGGTTGCTACAATAATTCGAGGCAACATAGTAATGAAAAATGATGAAATGATGCAGCCAATAGGAAGACCTGTTTTATTCAAGGAGACTATTGTCAAAAAAAATGATGGGTGATAGCGACAATCTTTTTATGGGTTTAGCTATAGAGCTTGCATACACTGCATATGAAAATAACGAGGTTCCTGTCGGCGCAGTGGTTGTACGAAATCACAACTCAGAGGTACTTGCAGCCTTTTCGAATCAGATGAGAGCTACAGGTTCATCACTAGCACATGCTGAAATGTTAGCTTTACAAAAATCCATGAAGGTATTAAATAACGAGAGATTAGTGGGTTGTGATATGTATGTTAGTTTAGAACCATGCCCTATGTGTGCATATGCCATAAGTATAGCACGCATAGATAAACTCTTTTTTGCAGCTACAGATCAAAAAAGCGGTGGAATACTATCAGGACCAAAAATATATGAGTCAAGTTCATGCCACCATAGGCCAAAAGTGGAATATGGAATGATGCAAGAAGAATCATCAAATTTATTAAAGAAATTTTTTAAAGAAAGAAGATAAATTCTTATAAACTACCTCAAAAAATTTTGATTTTAGATTTATTAATATGACATCTAAGTCTTTAATAGTTGAATCTTAACAATTATAATAGAGCTAAGATATTTATGAGTACACAAGAAGATAAATTAGACGACATTCATTCCGATTGCGGTGCTTCTGAGCCTTATGCATTGCAGGTTACAGATGATAGTATGGAGCCTGAATTTAGTATTAACTGTATTGTTATCATAGACCCTGTAGGACAATGCTCTCATGGTCAGTTTGTGTTTGTAGAATACGAAGGTGTAAGATGGTTTCGTAAGTATGCAGAAAAAGAAGGAAAAAAGTATCTACTAGCATTAAACACTTCTTATCCAAATATACTACTTGATAATTCATTTGATGTAATAGGCGTTGTTATTCAAAAAAATGAAAACAGAAAAATTAAACATTACAACTGAATAGATATATTATGAAAAAAGTAACCATATATAGTACAAGAATTTGCCCATACTGTGTCAGAGCAAAGAACTTCTTTCAAAAAAAAGATATTGCTTATGAAGATATCATGGTCGATTTGGATCAAGAACAATTAAAAATAATGATGGAAAGATCTAAAAGACAATCTGTGCCACAAATTTTTATCGGTGACTACCATGTCGGTGGCTTCGATGATCTAATAGAACATGATATGGATGGCAAGATAGATGACTTGCTGAAGGATTGATATGGATAAGTATGAAAATAGGGCCATGGAACTTGAAAGCGGCATTGCTGCTTTTGAAACAAAAAATTTTGCACATGCAATAAAACTACTTTCACCTATTGCTGACGAGGGTAATGTTGAAGCCATGTATAGAATGGCAATAATGCTTCAAAACGGTCTTGGATGTCTAGCTAATGTAGATAAAGCTTTTACTTACATGGAACATGCTGCTCAAAAAGGATATCCTTTGGCACAACACGCATATGGTTTCATGTTCTTTGAGGGGGAGTGTACAGATAAAGATATTAATAAAAGCATTGAGTGGTTTACCAAAGCAGCTGAGCAAGGCTTGATGGGATCTGCTACAACTCTAGCCATGATATATGAGGAAGGGAAACTTGTTCCAAGAGATCTCGAGAAGTCGCAATATTGGTATAAAAAAGCAGGTATTGAAAAAACTTAATGAAATACTTTCCTTTTTTTATGGAACTCAGCAAGAAGTCTGTACTTCTTATAGGCGGTGGAGAGGTAGCTGAGAGAAAATTAGATCTGCTGCTTAAAGCCAATGCAAAGTTGACGATTATATCTCCAGAGTTCACCGATTATATTAATGAATTAATAAAAAATAATAAAAATATAACAGCCATAAAAGATGTCTATCGAGAAGAACAGATGGAAAACTCATATTCTTTTGTTATCGCGGCAACGGATAATGAGTCTCTAAATGAAGACATAGCTACTCATGCAAATCATAGATCTATTTTAGTAAATGTCGTTGATAAACCAAATATATGTGATTTTATTTTTCCATCGATTTTAGAAAGGGGTCCAATTACAGTTGCGGTTTCAACCGGTGGTGCCTCTCCGGTTCTAGCAAGATTACTGAGAACTAAGCTTGAAACTATGATACCTGGTGCATACGGCAGATTAGCAAAAATAATTTCTGATAATCGAATCCCGGTTAGAAAAAAACTAATTAATTCAAAGTCTAATAGAATATTTTGGGAACAGATGCTAAATGGTAAATTTGTTGAACTTGTATTGAGCGGACAAGATAATGATGCTATAGATTTTTTAAATCAGGAAATAGATAGTTTTGATGAGAAAAAAAAAGGAGAAGGAGAAGTTTATTTGGTTGGAGCCGGACCAGGAGATCCGGATCTGCTAACTTTTCGAGCATTAAGATTAATGCAGCAAGCGGATATAGCATTATATGATAGATTGGTTCATCCATCGATAATAGATTTAATTCGCAGAGATGCACAAAAAGTTTATGTTGGAAAACAAAGAGATAACCATACTGTTCGACAAGAAGAAATCAATAGCCTCCTAGTGAAATATGCTAAACAAGGTAAAAGAGTACTTAGACTTAAAGGTGGCGACCCATTTATTTTCGGTAGAGGTGGTGAAGAGATTGACACTCTTGTTGATCAAAAAGTCTCTTTCCAAGTTGTGCCAGGAATTACGAGTGCAAGCGGTTGTTCTGCATATAGTGGTATACCATTAACACATAGAGATCATGCACAGTCATGTATTTTTGTGACCGGTCACTTAAAAGAAGGCAAGCTAGACTTAAAATGGGAGAAACTTATACAGCCTAATCAAACAATTGTTTTCTATATGGGTCTGGTATCAATTGACATTATTTGCAGTCAATTAGTAGCGAATGGCCTTGATCCAGATACACCATGTGCGTTAATACAACAAGGTACAACTCCAGATCAAAAAGTTTATACATCTATAGTCAAGAACATGAGCGAGCTAGTAAAACAAAAAAAACCTATGGCACCTACAATTTTTATCATAGGATTTGTAGTAAACTTGAGAGAAAAATTAAATTGGTTTAAGACCGATTAGTTATTTAGTTTAAAATTAATAGGTATAGTTAAATCAACAGATTTTTTTTTCATACTAGCTGGTATTTCAGGAAATGGAGAGGATATCATGATAATTCGTCTCGCCTCCCTATCTAAAATTCTATATCCAGATGATACAACAGTGATATTTTCTACTATTCCATTTTGTAAAATGGTAAAACTCACTATTGGGGAACCTTCTTGTTTTCGCTGACGTGCTAATAATGGGTAGCTTTTATTAGAATCGATAATTTGTCGAACTCTACCAAAATATGTATCGTATGTAGTTTCAGATTTTTCACCAACATCACGGTTATCTATAAGAACCTGCTGATCTTTTTCTGAGTCTTCAGTTTTGTTTCTTATTTCTTCTGAGGCAAAGCTTTTTTCATAAATTTCATCACTGGTTTCTAAAACTATCATCTGAATAGTCATACCAGTCTCTCCGATTGTTGTAATATCATTTACAGATTTATTTATAGAAAAAGATATTAAGAACATTGAATGTACTATTAATGCTAGAAATATATATTTATTGATATTATCGGATTTGATCATTTTTCATTTGAAAGTAATGTTACATTTGAAATTTTATTTTTATTTATTTTAAGTAGAATTTTATTCAGTTTACCAGTTGTGACAGATTTATCAGCCGCGACTATAATTTTATCATCTTTAATTGATGTTAGTTTCTTATCCAAATCATCAATGGGCAGAGCCATATCATTAAATATAATATCTCCATTTGATTTAATAAAAATAATATTTTCCTCTGTATCCATGTAGTCCTCAATAATTGCCGATGCTAACTCAACATCATACATTTCTTTCTGTTTTGCAATTACTCCAGCTAACATAAAAAATATTAATAATAAAAATATTATATTGACTAGTGGGAGTAAATTGTCATTATCTTGAACACTATTTTTTATCTTATTTAATTTCATGTTAATTACATCTTCTCTAGCAAAGGTAGACTTATTTTCTTTTTCTTACCATCGCCTTCCAGGTTATCTACCTCTTTTTTTGATATTCCAACGGTAATTTCATTGATATTACTAATTTTAAAATCAGAAATAACATTTAATATATCTTGAATATTTGTATCTGATGAACCCTTTATGACCACCATGTATTCTTCATCCTCTTTCTTACTTTCTAGGATGATATCTTTTATTTTATTTCGGGATAAGCTTTGCTGATTAAGTGTAAATTTACCATCTTTATCAAATTCAACAAGATATATTCTTTTATCACTTTGGGCTATGCTAGCTGATTCATTCGATAGCTTAATGTCTGTTTTATTAAAACTCTGAAAATTAGTAGCAAGCATAAAGAATATCAATAATATGAATACCACATCTATTACTGGGGTTAAACTGATCCTTACCATACACTGTCCCTCTACAGCCCATAATTCTATATAATTTAGTGAAAAATGTCATTTATTAATAATTATAATGATAATAGCACTGATTCGCATTTACAAATGAGAATCATTTGCATATAATACCTCACAGTGGTTAGATATATTCGGTAAACAGCCATATATTTACTAACTTTATATATATATATGAGGAAAATTATATGAAAAAACTACATTTTCTGGCATTAGCAGTCGGTTCGTTATTAGTACTGAATCCTGCGGCATATGCACAAGAAATGAGTCCGGTCAGTGTGTTTGGTTCACAAAATGAGACACAAACGGCTGGATCTGCTCATTACATTTCTGATGAAGAAATGAAAGCAAAGGGCTATACGGATGCTGAGAGAGTTCTTAATAGAATTCCTGGTGTCTATTCACAAACTGAAGACGGGTATGGACTAAGAACAAACTTAGGTATGCGTGGAACCAGTGCCCTTAGAACAACAAAGATAAACGTCTTAGAAGATGGTGTTCCGCAAGGTCCAGCTATTTATTCTAACGGCAGTATGTACTTCTTTCCAGACGTTGGTCGTATGGAAGGTGTTGAGGTTTTAAAAGGAGCTGCAGCTATTGGCCAAGGCCCAAGAACAACAGCAGGTACTATTAACTTTTTATCTAGATCTGTCCCAACCGCAGCTAGCGAAGGATATTACTCTATAACCGGTGGCGATGATGGTTTTTCAAGAAATCATACGTACTACGGCGGTAATATTGGTTCAATTGGTTATGTATTTGAATATCATGACTCCAGAGCCGATGGATATAAAAATATCAAAGGTACCGGTAATGACACAGATAGCGGTTTTGACAAGCAAACAGACTTAACTAAACTAAGATATACACCAGCCAATAGTGCCTGGAACCAAACATTTGAACTAACTAGTTCTAACACTACAGAAACTTCAAATGAGACATATATTGGTTTAACGGGTGCTGATTTTGCAGCGGATCCATATCAAAGATATGCGGTATCTTCAATTGACCAAATGGATAATGATTATCACAGATATATCTTTACTCATACAATGCAGCCGTCTGCAAATATGACAATTACATCTAAGTTATATAAAACTAGATACAGCCGTATTTGGGGTAAAAGTGATGCACTTAACGTTGACCCTGATGGTGATGGTGCAAATAATGGCAATAACGCTGTTGTTGAATATTCTAGTTTAGATCTCCGTGGAGATTGTGCTGCGCACGCTTCAAATGGAACTGCTCCAAGCACTATTAAACTAAGAGCTTGTAACATTTTAACTAACCAAACAGCTATGGTAAATAATGAGTACATTAGAAAAAAAATGGGACATCGTGACTATGGTATGACTGGTGTTCAATTTGTTATTAATCATCAAATGGGCAACCATGATCTTGAATATGGCTACAGACGTCATAAAGACTATAGATCAAGACTTGATGACGGTTATACTCAATCATGGACAATGGATGGTAATGGTACTGTGACAGAAGTGGTAGGTAACTCTCGTGCAGAGTCTGCATACACAGGCGGTGAACTGAAAGATACTGATGCGGTTTCATGGCACCTAAAAGATACAATTACTTCTGGTCCATTCACACATCAATTCGGTGTGAGATATGAAGACATGGAAAGTAATGATGGTACTAACGCAAGCCCAGGTAACTCTAAGCAAGATTTAGAGAGAACAGCAACTATGATAGCTGCATCTACTCTCTTTAGAGCTGCGCCTGGCGTTCAATTATTTGCATCTTATAACCAAGGCCACAGCCCTGTTGATGCCGGTAAAGGGGCATCTGTAGAGCCTGAATCTTCTGATAACTATGAAGTAGGGTTCAGAAAAGAATCAGCAAGTGGTTTCATGGAAATTATCGCATTTATGAATGATTACGATCAATTAAATGAAACTTGTCTTGAAGCTGCTGGATGTTCTGGTTCATCTGGTGCCACTACTAACAAAGGTGAAGCAGAAGTTAAAGGTATTGAATTTCAATATCGCGTAAATAACTTGTTCCCAGGAACAGAAATGAAAGGTGCACCTTCAACTTCATCTGGCACAAAATACCCATTCATGATCACTGGTATGTTGCAAGACTCTGAATACAAAGGTCAGAATACTACGTATCAAGGTAATTCAATTGCTTATGTTCCAGATTTTCAACTTTATACTTCAATAGGTATGGAGACAAATAATTGGAATATTGCACTTGGTGCAAAATATCATGATGATACCTTCACTGATGACGATAATCTTTATAGAACAGGCAAAGCGTTTATATTCGATTTAAACAGTTCTATGAACCTTGGTATCAATACAGGTGGTATTAGAAACGCTAAGTTATTTTTTAATGTAGATAACTTATTCGATAAAGTCATTGTGGCATCGGAACATGAGTACGGTCAACGTCCTAATAAACCGGTTTCTGTAATGGCAGGAGTAAAATTCGACTTTTAGATTTTCATCATTCTCCGGTGAAAAGAAGTATGGATATCTGGCTTAAGAGAACATTCTTAATCTCTCCCTTAAGTTAGATATCCGTCACAAAGTTTCTCATTAGTTAGCCCTCTCAAAGAGAGGGCGCTTTTGACGATAGGTAAATGGTTTGAGTGATTGGATATGTGTATTTCTCCCCATTGCTCAGACTATCCACATTTTTCATATTAAATATTTCTAAATCCCTATTTTTTCTGATACTATTATTTTTGGGGTAAATATGGGCAAAAAATTCAATTTTTATTATGTAATTGTATTATTAATTTCTACTGCTGCGTTTCCTATAAGTGCGGTAGCAATTGATAGTAATGATCTAACAGATCCATCAATATGTCATTTTAATTTGAATGATAAATCTTTGGGCAGTAATCATATTCAGTGTGATCATTGCTCATACTACAACGATCACTCAGATCAGGTTTTATCCTTAATAAAGCATTACATAAATTATAGTCTATCGTTATCGACAATATTTAAACCTAATGACTATTATATAAAATATCATTTTTCTTCATCACCACGCTCTCCTCCTATCAGTTAATTATCTTTTTTAAATAATTAACATTTTATATTGGAGGAAATATGAATATAAATAAGACCTTATTATTAGTTGTATTGATTGCTTTTAGTAATCTACATGCGGAAGATTTAACAGATATACAAATATCTGCACCGGTATTGAATTCCCAAGACTTAACAAATCAAGCTATTGAGAATATAAATACTAAAAATGCAATAGATGGTGGTGACCTTCTTAGATCCATAAATGGTATTAGCACAATTCGAAGAGGCGGTCATGGCCTAGATCCTGTTATCAGGGGACAGAGTGATCAGCGTCTTAACTCATCTATTGATGGTGCAATTGTTTATGGTGCTTGCTCGTCCAAAATGGACCCAGCTTCAACATATGTAAACATTGAAAACTACGACTCTATTACAGTTATAAAAGGATCACAATCAGTCATCTATGGTGCTGGAGGCCCAGGTGGAGTAGTTAGATATGAGCGTATAACTGAGCCTTTAGCTCAATCAAAGCCAACCAAAGGCGATACCTCTCAATCTAGTGCGTATAAATTGAAAATTGGGCAGACAATTGATTCAAATTCTGAGGGGAGAACTACTCTGGGAGACTTTACTCTAGGTTTAGGACAGGCCTATCTTAGAATCAATGGGTCTTATTCTGAGGCTGGAAACTATGAAACTGGTACTGGTTTAAAACCTCTAACAGAATATGAAACGAGTAACTATGCAACAATTTTAGGAAAAAGATTAGATGATGGCTCTAAACTTGAGTTTTCATATACTAATAACTCACAAGAAAATATTGGTTTTGCTGGATTGCCGATGGATATAGTTTACAGTTATACCGATATTTATAATTTAAAATATCATCGTGTAACTCCATTCGGCCCGTTCTCATCGATGAAAGTCGAACTACATAACTCTGATATGGATCATCTAATGGATAACTATACAATGAGAACAACTGATTCAATGTCGACACCAGCTGCCTCTGATACTTACGGTTGGAGAGTAATTGGCGCAATGGATTCAGGTATGAAAATAGGTGTTGATTATGAACACAATACTCGTGATGCTGAACAAGGCATGGTTGTATCTTCAACATTAAGACACCTAACATACTTGTGGCCTGGTGCTGAAATAGAGAAATTAGGTTTCTTTTTGGAAAGTGATAGTAAAATTTCTGATCAATCTACTATGTCATATGGTATAAGGTTCGATAGGATTGAGACAGATGCTACTAGAGCAGCTGATGATCCCGGTAGTGATCACATGCTTCAAGTAACGGCTAATTCTCTTTATACAGCTCACTATACTGGCACAGTCACAGCGGGTAAAAGAGATTTCAATAATTTTAGTGGTTTTATGAGATATAAAAAAATAAATGGACCTATGTCCAGTTACTACTTATCTTTGAGCAGGAATGAAAGGACTCCAGATGCTACTGAATTATTCAATGCTAAAACATCTATGGCTATGGGCGGAAAATACAGACTAAGACATATTGGTAATCCAAATTTAGATTCAGAAAAACATACAACAATTGAGTTGGGCTTTGAAAATATGTTCTTTAATAGTCATGTTAATGGTTCAATCTATATCAATGATGTCAGCGATTATGTAACAGCATATAGAGTTTCTGATGGTTCTTATGACAATACTGTGAATGATGCAAGAGTCTATAAAAACGTGGATGCAACCATTTGGGGTTATGAGTTATCTGTTCAAAATAACATTACCAATAACTTATCGACCACTCTTAATTTAAATTACACTCATGGAGATGATGATACACAAAATCGACCGTTAGCTCAGATAATGCCGTTATCTGGAGATCTTTCGCTCGAGTATCAAACTGGTTCAGTTAACTATGGTATCAGAGCAAATTTTGCAGATACCCAAGACCGTTTTGATTCACGAGTCCTAGATACTGGAAGGACTGGTGGTTACACAGTATATGATATTTACGCGGGTTTTGAGCCAACGGCAAATATTAGATTTACTATGGGTATGAGTAATTTCACTGATAAAAGATATGCTACTCATCTAAATAGTACAAACTCGATCGACTCAACTGCGGATCGTGTTGATGAGCCTGGGAGAAGTTTTTGGGGTTCATTAATTTATGATTTCTAGTCATTAAATGCGCGATAGTCACCTTCCATTTTTTAATTAAAATGAAAGGTGATTATTTAGCTCTGTCGACTTAAAAAAGATGATATATCTGATGATTTTAGATATAAATCATCTAGAATATAGCTTTAAGGAATTTTTATTATGGATATAAGCGCTCTTTTATCACTTGGTGGGCCAGTAGTATATATACTGATCATCCTGTCTATTTATGCTACTGCGGTAATTTTTTATAAATTACATATTTTCTATAAAGTCAATTTCTTCATTAATAATGATCTTGCTAATAGCATTAATCTATGGACTTCAAAGAACCAAAACGAAGCATATGAAGCAATTAATCAAATTGATGATCCACAAACAGAGGTCGTGTCTTTTACAATGTATCAGCTTCTTAAACATAAAAAACTAACGGTTAAGCTTGATAATGATATTAGAGAGGAAATAACCAGGTTATCGGATGAGAGAATTACTTACTATAGTTCAAAACTTAATAGTCTTCAGGTAATTGCGGCAATTGCACCGTTGTTAGGATTGTTGGGTACGGTCTTCGGGATGATAGAAGCATTTCAACAAATGGAAATTGCTGGGAAAAATGTCGACCCTTCCATTCTTTCTGGTGGGATTTGGGAAGCATTATTAACAACAGCAGCCGGTTTATCAGTTGCAATACCAATAGTTATATTTGAGTCATATTTTAGAAACTTAGTTGATAGGTTCAAATCAAACCTTGAAAATGCAATTACAAAAGTTATGACTGCAGACCTTAATTAACCACAACAACCTATACCGTATTTTTTCAGTCTCCAATAATTATATGGCCATGGTGTAAGAAAGCCTGCTAGCAACATTAATGGTAATACAGTTAGAGTTATTTTTGCACCACCGGTCACCAAATAGTCCACTAAATTCATCGCCAATTCCATACTGATCATGGATATCAAACTCATGCCAACAGCAGTTTTAAACGCATCTGTTATTTTCATTTGTCTAAGCAATATAATTGTTTCTAGAATAATGCTTGTTAATATTCCATTAAACATAGCCAATAACATAATCGATGATGTTGACCACATAATGTTATGATATTGAAAATAATAAATTGTACCTATATCACCAATACTGCAACCAAGCAGGCACCATAATGTATTTATTGCTGACTGATTCCAGGTATGTTTACATGACCAATCAAATTTATTTGTGGTAGTCGTATTCATAATCTAGCTAATTCTCATCTATATATAGATGATTATCTTTAACAGTAGTTTTATATATTTTTATAGGTTCCTCTGCTGGCTCATTAAGAGCAATACCAGAAGCTAAGTCAAAATAACTCCCATGTAACGGGCACTTAACTTTTGCTCCATTAAGACAGCCCATTGATAGTTCCGCATCTTCGTGAGTACACATATCATCAGTCACATATAATTTATCATCAACTTTAGCAACTAAATAATTTTGATTTTTAATTGATACCTGTACCATATCATTATTTTCTATTACATCTATATTAATCAGCTTAATCATCTTTATTGTTTGAATCTGTTTAAAGCACTTCCAGATTTCAGCACATTTTTTACCTCTTTAGCAGAGGGCTTAATCCCAATATTAGTAACATGATTTAAAATCAATGCTGTTCCATACATTATACAATCTAACATAGGCCCCTCTTCACCCGATAAGGCTTTCATCCCTAGCTTTAGTGACTCTCTGGCAAGATCAGAGGGATTAACTTTAGTTTCAATTTTATCATGAGTAGTTTTTTTTATAACTGTTTCAGGTATAGCAACTGCACGTAGATTTTGATTAATACCTAAGTCTTGCTCTGGATTTATCTCGATTATTTCATCTCCCTTTTCAATACTATTATAAAAATGAGCATTAGACTTTTGTCTTAAGGAAGGTATCACCCCGCCTTCAGTTCCGCGTATAACCATGGCCGTGTCAAATTTAGCATTTCTAGCTAAGTTTAAATATATAGGTGGGTAAGGTTTATGGACGTAACCTGTAACAAAATGATTTTTTTTGGAGATCAAAGGATTAGCTAGGACCTCAATTGTTGTAACCACGGGTCTCTTAATTATTTCAGTTCTTAATGACATTAAATTGTTCAATTCAGGAGAAAAGATCTTTTGATCAATATAACCCCATCCTATTTTTTTATTCTCGATACGTTCAGCAACTTCATCATGTGATGCGTCTACATTTAGACCATGAAGTTTAAAGACAGCATGATGTGTGCATCCAAATTTAGGTCCAACAGTTTCAACTCCTTGTGAAATCGCTGGAATTCCCAATTCTGCTAACACTGGAAGTATAAAAGCAGATGACGGAATATTCCTTGTAAAACCATCATATGGATCTGCAATGTTTACTAAGTTATCTGTCGAAGTATCGATTGTTTTAACAGATTGAATCATTGCATCATGAACTCCTAAGTTCTCATCAGTTGTTTCTCTTTTCATCCTTAGGGCTATTAAAAATATAGCTGATCGAACATCACTTATGTCCCCACTTAAAATCGCAGACATAGATTCTTTAGCTTCTTTCCGTGAGATATTCTTACTTAATTCTGGACCTGTTGCTATCCTCTGAATTACAGATTTCATGAGTTCTTGATTTGTTAATTTACTTTCCACTGACATTACTTGAATACTATCCATGTTGTTGCAATATATTTAATTCCTTTTTGAAGTGTAACACCACGATGTTCATGAGTCCAAAACGGTGGGAATAAAATTAACTTACCAGTCTCAGGTTTAATCTTTACATTTTGATTAAGAAATTCTGTTTCTCCCCCCGGACCTTCTACAGTATTAAGATACCAAATAGCAACTAATTGTCTATCACTAAACTGATGGCTACCACTATCTATATGCCAGTGAAAGTATTCTCCGGTACTCGTTCTTTGAACAGCATAGCCAATATCTTTAAAAGGGCCAGTGAAAAAATCAAATTCTTTTTTAACAGCACTGAGGGCTTTTGAAAGACTTGTAAAAAATAATTCATCTACATCCTTCCATTTATCCTTTCCACTAATAACCATATCTGTAGATTTCTTTACATCGACATTTTTAGTGAAATTCTGTCCTACTCGTCCTTCATAATGGTCGTCTATTGAATCTTCAAATCTATTTATAATATTTGTGCAATTATCATCAGATAAGCTATTACGAAATTCATAAATAAAGCTGCCAGGGCTGACTTCAATTAATCTTTTATTTATTTCGATATCCAATTGTTATTACCTCTAGATTTATATTACTTACAGTTGAGTGTATAGTATAAAATACAACATAAATATATAGAAGATAATTAGTATGGCAATTAGAATTAAGAGTAATTGGTCTAAAACAGTTAAACGTGAAAAAACTAGCGAAGATATAGCAAGTGCACTGTCTTATATTGGCTGGAAATTATCATTGGACAAAGCCCGCAATCTCCATGGTGAAGATTTTGATTATTCATCTGACCATCAGCGCGTTGCAGTTATAGTTGAATATATGTCTTTCCAAGTTCACTTGGCTGATAGGCTCTTATTTTCCGACAAAAAAACCGACGAATATAGAATGGCTGTAATGAATAATTTAGGGAAACAGTCGGCAAGAATAATGCAAGAAAATTGTGAAGATTTATTTGGAATCGGCGACTATAAAAAAGGATATATTAATACTCTAAATATTAGATCTGGAGAGTACTCTAATTATGAATTTACTAATGGTGGCTCCAACTATTCCATATATCGACATCTTGCAAAAAAGATTCAAGATGCAATGGGTTCAAGCCAAACCAATAAGTGGGTTATGGATCAGATAGTAGATATTGATGCAGTTGAGATATGTAAAAAATTTATAGATGTTTACAGTTCATTGACTAGATAGTTATTTTTTAAAGTTTTCAGCCTTCTCCATTGATTGATTTTCGCCATCTTCATATCCTGCTTCATATGCATCCGTTAATCTTTGCTCTTCAATTTTAGGAGCATGTTGATAACCTTCTTGCCAACCAATTATATAATCTTCAGAAACATTCATTTCTTCTAATTTGGTTACTTTTTCAAAATAATCGTTATTCATTTATGTTCTTATTGACCCTTTCAGTTCATGAGCAATATCTACTAATCTATTCGCTAGTTTTTCATGTTCTTCTTTATACTCTTTTACTATACCGGTTGGATTATGATGGATATCTTTTTCTGTGATACCATCTTTTCTCTCTAGTTCCATAAATTCTTTTTGGATTTTAAGCATTTTTGTGATTATAGCTTTTCTTTCTTCTTCGAGTTTTTTCTTATCGCTCATTAGTATCCACCTTTTCTCCTACTTTCAGGTAGGCCACCTATTCTACCAGCTTGTTTGCTAGGATTACCAGGAAATAAATCAAATAATGTTTTGGTATCAATTTTTTCACCCCAGATTTTACCAATATCTTTCACCATATTTCTGGTGTTAGGTTGATTTTCTTTATTATTTATAAATTCGTCTCGTAAATAATTAATTACGTCCCAGTGTTTTTCAGTTAATTCAATCTCTTCTTGAGCTGCGATTACTTTGGCAATATCTTCATTCCAATCTTCAAGATTCACAAGAAATCCAGTACTAGTTGTATCAATTTCTTGACCATTTAATTCAACTTTCATCTAAAACTCCCTCTAACCTAGTTTGTATATGTGAAAATTCTAATATACTAATGAGAATATGTCTATATTGATTTGAAAGAATCCTTTAGTCTTCTTTGAACCCAGAAACTGCATCTATAGATTTATGTGGCAAGAAGATACCGCAACCATAAATCCTTCCTAAGCCAACACCGATATCCTGTAATAAGACCGAGCTCTCTTTACTAAGATCAGCAATCATAAGACTTCGTGTGTGTCTTTTTTTACCGTCAATTAGTAGAGATTTGGCTTTTCCACAAATTGCTTTCTTTATAGAAACTCCATGAGCAAGCAGTTCCTTTTTGACACCCAATAAGAATTCTTCCTCCGTTTCATCTTTATTGCACAAAACAAATCTGCTAATTAAATCTCTAACAATTAGGAAAGTTTTGGTATTTGATTTACCTATTTGAATTTTGTTACCTAAGACGCAAATATCAACATTTTCTAATTGTTTTACCTTATCAATATGTCCCCTAGGAATTCTTAAAATCAAACGTGTTCTTTTAGACAAGAAGATTTCTTCTTTTTCTGATCTGACCCAACCGTTACCTGATTCAGGTCCGTGAAGTGTATGTATACCAGTAAGACTATCATTTAGTAACCAAGGTAGATGCTTAGTGATCTCATTTGATAAATCACAAGCATGATCATAAGGTAATGTTTTACATTCAATTCTGAAAGCAACATCAATCATCTTAGATGTGTCTTTAAGTTGTAGCTGTTCTTCTTCTTCCCACATTTTTATTCTAGATAACTATTGAATGCTGATTCTACTCTATCTTCCCAGTTTTCTGGCGTGTCTGGAAAAGGTGGCTTGAGGTCAATTCTGAAAAAAATTTCACCACCTTTTGCTCTTAACTTTATAACATCTAATAACTCATCAAATGTTTCAATTTGTTTTTCCTCTATCAATAAACTACTTAAATACAACATCAGTCAGCCACTCTTTTTTTTGATCTCAATCTATATAAAAGCCTATTCTTATTTTCTGAATTTGTAAATGCTGTACGCATATGAATAACATTATTTGTGATTACCCCACTTCCCGCTTCTAATTTCTTCACTATATGATAATCAGATGATTCCTTTATTATTTTTTTTAGGATATTTACTGACTCTAATGAGTTGTCATTCCATATTATATTTTTTTCCCTCATACTAAATTTCATATGAAGTTTTTCATTATTAAACATGAATACTGGGTTAAATATCTTCTTTCTCTCTGTCATCAAATTTTCTGGAATACAGCATGCATCATCCAACATAAGGTCTTTTAGGTCACTACTTTTATTGTTGAATAATATATAGGCGATTTCATGATCTAGATATTTATTTGTTCCTCCAGTTTCCGCGGATGTCTTACAAAAAAGCAACCATGATAATATAGAATTTTTTTGATCAGTATAATATCCATCAGTATGCCAATTTAGTTCCTTATTTGTGTAGGGTACATATTCATTCTCTAAATCATTATGCTCCATATCCCTAATCTCTGTTAATCCATCTTTATCAGATTGAGAGTCTAGCTCATAGTTTCCAAGGCCAATTTGATGAGCCATATTTTTTATTGATAATTTATCTGTAAATCTAACATTGTCTATATGGAAAAAAACAAGATTATTGTTCCTCAGCATACTTATTACCCTAGATTTTTCATGCTTACTGACTTCATTTGGTGAGGAAATCTGTACCGTTAGCTCTTCAAGGTCTGTCGTAAACGACTCTAGTTTCTTAGCTTTCCAGCGGTTATAATCATCAGCAGTACTTGAGAGTATGTTCATAGGAATTTATTCATATTTAAGACTTGTAAAACATTTATTATCAATGCTATATTATTTTATCCATAGACTTATATTAGAAAATAATGATAATATAATAAAGATATATATCAGAGTTGGGGAATTATAATTGAAAAAGCACGATACACCAATGTTAGACGAACTTGAGACTGGTCCATGGCCTAGTTTTATTAGTGGTATTAAAAGACTCAGAGATACACATCCAGAGGCTAGAATTAACGAAATGACCAATGATTTGTTGGGCCAGCTAGAACATTCTTATGAAACTCGTAAAGGATACTGGAAAGGTGGAACAGTCAGTGTTTATGGTTATGGCGGTGGCATTATACCCAGATTTTCTGAAGTTGGAGACGCTTTCCCAAAATCAAAAGAATTTCATACTCTAAGAGTTCAGCCTCCTGCGGGAAATTATTACACCACTCAATCTCTTCGCGATTTAGCAGATTCGTGGGAGAAACATGGATCTGGTTTAGTTACATTTCATGGTCAAACCGGGAATATTATGTTTATCGGTTCTACAACAGATTCTACTCAACATTTTTTTGATGACATCAATGAAAAAGGTTGGGATTTAGGTGGCGCTGGACCATGCGTCAGAACTGCAATGTCATGTGTTGGTGCTGGAAGATGTGAAATGTCTAACATCAATGAACATAAGGCTCATAGACTATTGGTTAATAACTTTATCGATGATATGCATAGACCTGCATTGCCATACAAATTTAAATTCAAAGTCTCTGGTTGTGCAAACGATTGCATGAATTCCATTGAAAGAGCCGATATGTCGGTGATAGGAACATGGAGAGATGATATAAAAATAGATCAAGAAGAATTCAAAGCATATGTCGGTCTTAAAGGCAGAAAGTATGTAATTGATAATATAGTTACAAGATGCCCTACTAACGCAATATCGTTAAATGATGACGATACTGTTGCTATTGATAATAAAAATTGTGTTAAATGTATGCATTGCTTAAATGTGGTTCCAAAAGCTTTACATCCTGGGGATGACAAAGGAGCAACTGTTTTAATAGGCGGCAAAAGAACACTCAAGATTGGTGATCTAATGGGAACTGTTATAGTTCCGTTTATGAAGCTAGAGTCTCAGGAAGACTGGGATAGACTAGTTGAAATTGCTGAAGAATCAATCGATTTTTGGGCTGATAATGCTCTGGAACATGAGAGATGTGGCGAGATGATAGAAAGAATAGGTTTAATCAATTTCTTAGAGGGAATTGGTGTTGAAGTTGAACCGAATATGATTGCTAATCCTAGAGAGTCAAGTTATGTGAGAACTGATGATTGGGATGATGAAGCGGTTAAATGGTATGAAAGGGCTGACGCTAAAAAGGATAGCGCTTAATTAAAAAAGATATTATGACAGAAGCAAAAAAACAAAGATCACCGATTGAAACTGGAGCTCCAGACGGTTTTCAATATATGCATCCAACAATGCGTAAGAATTTTGGTCAGTGGAAATGGCATGATCATCCAAAACCTGGCGTATTAAGACATAAAGCTGAAAGCGGTGATGAAATCTGGACAGTAAGAGCTGGTACTCAGCGAATACTGGATGTATTTACTTTAAGGACTCTCTGCGATATCGGAGACAAATATGCTGATGGATATGTAAGATTTACAATAAGAAGTAACATCGAATATATGGTGAAAGATGCTGATAAAGTTGAACCTCTTATTCAGGCCTTAGAAAAAGAAGGATTCATAGTCGGCGGAACAAAGAATAGTGTTGCCATGATTTCTCATACTCAAGGTTGGTTACATTGTGATATCCCTGGTACTGATGCATCTGGTGTTGTTAAGGCAATGATGGATGAGTTAATTGATGAATTTAAAAATAATGAAATGCCAAACAGAGTGCACATGACGACGTCCTGTTGCCAAATTAACTGTGGTGGGCAAGGTGATATCGCAATAAACATTCAACACACTAAACCACCAAAAATTAATCATGATTTAGTCTCGAACGTATGTGAAAGACCTTCTGTTGTGGCTAGATGCCCTGTAGCTGCCATCAGACCAGCAATGGTAAACGGCAAAGCGTCACTAGAAGTTGATGAAAAAAAATGTATATGCTGTGGAGCATGTTTTCCTCCATGTCCACCTATGCAAATTAATGATCCAGAACACAGTAAATTAGCTATTTGGGTAGGTGGTAATCACTCAAATGCAAGAAGTAAACCAACATTCCAAAAACTTGTAGCAGCTGGTATTCCGAACAATCCACCTAGATGGCCAGAAGCGACTGCTATAGTTAAAAGAATTCTAAAAGTTTACAAAGAAGATGCTAAAGATTGGGAGAGAATAAACGATTGGATTGAAAGAATAGGCTGGCCTAGATTTTTTGAATTAACAGAGCTTCCGTTTACTAAGCATCATATTGACAATTGGCGTGGTGGAAGAAAAACCCTAAACTCATCTGCATATATCAGATTCTAACAACAACAGATTATTATGAATTTCGGTATACTAGTCAATGAGGGACCTTATCAACACCAAGCATCCGACAGTGCATACTTATTTGCAAAAGCAGCTTTAGAAGAAGGACATACTATCTTTAGAGTATTTTTCTATCATGATGGTGTCAATAATGGAACGAGACTCGCTACACCGCCCCAAGACGATAGGCATATTCCTAACCGTTGGTCTGAACTAGCAAAGGAGCATAATATTGATCTTGTGCTGTGTGTTGCAGCTGCTCAAAGACGAGGTATGGTAGATCCAGATGAGATGAAACGAAACAATAAAGATGCAGACAACATCGCTGATAAATTTAGAATATCTGGACTTGGACAGCTTATAGAGGCTGGTATTCAAGCAGAAAGATTAATAACATTTGGTGATTAAATGGAAGAAGAATTAGAAACCGGCGTAGTTAAAAAATTTTTATATGTTAATCGAAGAGCCCCTCATGGAACAGTGTATGCACATGAGGCATTAGAGGTAGTTCTTATCGGAGCTGCTTTTGACCAAGACGTTAGTCTAGCTTTTATAGATGATGGAGTATTTCAACTAAAGAAAGGTCAAGATACATCAGAAATATATACGAAAAACTTTTCAAAAATATATTCTGCTCTAGAAATGTATGATGTTGAAAAACTTTTCGTAGAAAAAGAGTCTCTGGAGTCGAGAGGGCTAACTGAAGATGATTTATCTGTTGAAGTTAAAGTTATTGATAGCTCAGAGATGAAAAAATTAATGTCCGATAGCGAGGTAGTATTTAATTTCTAATGTTACATACAGTTAATAAGTCACCCTTTGAAAAAAATAGTCTTGAAACCTGCTTAAGATTGATAGAAGATGATTCATCTATACTTCTTATTGAGGATGGTGTGTACGGTGCTTTAAAGAACACATCTTTCGAGAGTTCTATTATTAATGCACAAAAAACTAATAAATTTTACGTACTTGGCCCAGATTTAAAAGCTAGGGGGCTTGATAAAAGTTCTCTAATCTCTAATATAGATGTTATAGATTATAAAGAATTTGTTAAATTAACAGTTGAGAATAATAAGATTCAAAACTGGCTTTAAATATAGGAGTATATTATGCCGATAGAAGTAAACGGAAAATCTTTTGAAACAGACGAAGAAGGCTATTTAGCTAATCTTGGTGAATGGGAAAAAGACTTAGCAACCGCCATGGCGAAAGAAGATGGTATCGATCTAGGTGATGATCACTGGGAAATAATTAATTTTCTTAGAGAATATTACGAGGAGTATCAAATAGCACCAGCTGTAAGAGTGCTTACTAAGGCTGTTGGTAAAAAACTTGGCAAGGACAAAGGTAATAGTAAATATTTATATGAGCTATTCCCATATGGACCAGGCAAACAAGCATGTAAGTTTGCAGGGCTCCCTAAACCAACAGGTTGCGTATAACTATAATACCGATATTATAAGGAGAGATAAGGTATGTCATTTGTGACCATATTCTATGGAATATCATTCTATGTGGCTACCTTAATACTCTTCATAGGTTTGGCCTATAGAATCTATGAATATTCGACAATACCTGCCCCTTTAAAGATACCAACGCCACCTGCACCAAAAACTAAATCACTTGTTGCTGTGAGAATGTTCAGAGAGGTCGTATTTTTTGAAAGCTTATTTTCAGCAACTAAGTGGACATGGTTATTTGGCTGGCTTTTTCATTTTGCACTTCTACTTGCTGCCTTCAGACATTTGCGTTACTTTACAGACCCTGTTTGGACATGGGTTTCTTGGGAGATAGTTCAAGCGGCTGGACATTATGCTGGCTATGTTATGGTTTTTGGATTATTTGGATTATTATCTAGAAGAGTTTTTGTTGATAGAGTTAGATATATTTCTAATCCCTCAGATTATTTAATGTTAATTTTGATTATAGCTATTGCAATCTCAGGCCTAATGATGAAGTGGTTTCATACTGATATATTTGCAGTTAAGCAATTTTTTATAGGTTTAATGTATTTTAGTTGGTCAGAATTGCCCAATGATTTTATTTTACTTCTTCACCTTTCTCTTGTATTGCTTTTAATGATAATATTTCCTTATAGTAAATTATTGCATGCTCCGGGATTATTTTTTAGTCCTACAAGAAATCAGACTGATACAGCGAGGGATCAACGTCACATATCTGATTGGGCAAAAAATTTAGAATCGAAGAAATAAGAGTTTGTTATGGCAGTTAAAGAATTTGAAAAACCTGATTTAAAAGAATACTCACCGATACCTAAGCTTGTTGAGGAAGCCACATCCCACCTAGCCCCCTTTAAATCTAAAGAGGAGTTTCAAAAGTCCCTTGGCTATCCAGGTGAATTGGTTGATGATTGGCAAGAAATTGCGCTAAATAAAATGGGTGATTTACTGAAAAAATATAGATCGTTACGCGTTTATATGGATTCATGCATACAATGTGGTGCTTGTACTGACAAGTGTCACTACTACCTTGGAACCAAAGATCCAAATAATATGCCTGTAGGCAGACAAAATCTCATGCGTGGAGTTTACAGAAAACACTTTACACTTCCTGGAAAATATTTTCCAAAACTTGTGGGTGCTGTTGATCTAACTAAACAGGTTTTAGATGACTGGTATTCTTATTATCATCAATGTTCACAATGTCGACGGTGTGCGGTATTTTGTCCTATTGGTATAGATACTGCAGAAATATCTATGGCAGCTAGAGAAATTATGGATTCAGTGGGTGTCGGCCAAAAATATTGCAATGAAATAATAGGCAAGGTTCATAAAATTGGAAATAACCTTGGTTTGCCTGAGCCTGCTTTAGCAGATACATTAGAAGGGCTTGAAGAGGATGTTGAAGAAGATACTGGTATTGATGTCAAGTTTCCACTAGACGTAAAAGATTCCGATGTTTTGTTGGTAACTCCATCTGCAGATTTTTTTGCTGAGCCTCATGTTGATGGTTTAATTGGATATGCAAAAGTTTTTCATCAGGCGGGTATCAGTTGGACATTAAGTTCTCATGCAAGTGAAGCTGCTAATTTTGGTATGTTTATCGGAAGCTACGATAACATGAGAAAACTTGCCATGCGTATTAGAGAAGCCGCTTTAGAATTAAATGTTAAAAGAATTGTATTTGGTGAGTGTGGTCATGCATGGCGGGTTGCCTATAGTTTCTTAAACACACTTGCTGGCCCATTTGATTTTCTCGATCCAAGATACCCGGTGCCACAACATATTTGTGAAGTGACCCATGACTTAATGAATAAAAATGTCCTGCAATTCGATAAATCCGCTAATGATGATAAAGTAATTACTTATCATGATTCATGTAATGTTGCTCGAGCATCGAATATGGGTGATATTATTGGCGGTCAGTTTACCCTACCCAGAGATATTATCAAAGCTACCACCAACAATTTTTATGATATGGAGGAGGAGACAATTAGAGAGAAAACATTCTGTTGTGGCGGCGGCGGCGGCCTATTAACAGATGATTTGATTGAATTAAGGATGAAAGGCGCTCAACCAAGGATGGAGGCCTTAAAACGGGTTATAGAA
>MDSV01250061.1_pt1 | contig 29908 bp, 19 predicted proteins | sample 810851 | NCBI WGS metagenome assembly MDSV01 (sample SAMN05326640, study PRJNA326480) | marine metagenome | isolation source: seawater | place: Atlantic Ocean: North East | collected 2012 | reverse complement strand
GTCGTTCCGAGATGGACCCGATGAGCGGCCTCGCGCCGTCTCCGGAGGAAGAGAAGAAGATGGCTGCCATGATTGAGGGCATGCAGACGCGAGACAGCCTCCGGATGTATAACAACCTCGTGGAGAAGTGTTTCAGCACCTGCGTTCAGAGCTTTCGCAGGAAGACGCTGGAGAAGGATGAGGAGAGGTGCGTGAGCAAGTGCTGCGAGAAGTTCTTGAAACACTCGTCGCGCGTCAGCATGCGGTTCGGAGAGCTCAACGCGCAGAGCATGGAGCAAGTGCAGCAGCCGCCTCAGTGAGCGGGGTACGCAACGTATTCTTTGATGGGGTAGCTCCCTCGTAGTTCATTGATATTCAATACCTTCTAATTCATTTACTCAGTGCACACTTCCTTGAGCGCGTCGAAGTACGTCGGGAACGTCTTCTTCGTGCACGTGGGATCCTTGATGTTGACCCCGGTGCCGCTGCACGCCGCGAGAGAGAATGCCATGGCCATGCGGTGATCGTCATAGGTATCGATATCGACGCCCTCGTTGATCTTACCACTCTCAGGAGGAGTGATCACGCAGTAGTCCTCACCCTCAAACACATCGCAACCGAGCTTGCGGAGCTCCGTGACAATTGCGATCATGCGCTCCGTCTCTTTAACTCTCCAGCTCGCAACGTCGCGAATGGTGGTCTCGCCGTCCGCGAAAAGCGCAGCCACTGCAAGGGTCATGGCAGCGTCGGGCATTTTGTTCATGTTCACGTCGATGGGGGTAAGCTTGCCTCCGGGGCCAGTCACCGTCACGTCGTTCTTGCCCCACTCTACCTTCGCGCCCATCAACTCCATGGTTTCCGCGAACTTGGTGTCTCCCTGGAGCGAATCCGTGCCGCAACCGATCACCTTCATCTTGCCGCCGGTGATGGTCGCGCCCGCGAGGAAGTACGACGCCGAAGACGCGTCACCCTCCACGAACGCCTCACCAGGAGACTTGTACGTCTGACCACCCTTGATAACGAAGCGCTGCATGTCGTCGAAGACACCAACCTCCACGCCAAATCTCTCCATGAGCTTGATAGTCATGTCAATGTAAGGCTTGGAGATGAGGGTGTCGGTGATGACAATTTCGATGTCTCCGGTGGAGAGCGGGGAAGACATGAGCAGCGCGGTGAGGTACTGGCTGCTGACGGAGCCCTTGATCTCGACGCGGCCGCCGGGAATGCCGTTGGCCTCAATCTTGACAGGGGGGCAGCCCGTACCCATGGTGCACTCAGCATCGACGCCCAGTTGCTTGAGGCCGACGATGAGGTCCTCGATAGGGCGCTCCCTCATGCGCTCAACGCCGTCGAGGACGAAGGTGCCTTTCCCCGCAGCAGCGACAGCGGCAGTGAGGGGACGCATGGCAGTGCCCGCGTTACCGAGGAAGAGCTCAGCGCCTTCGACGGGGATCTTGCCCCCGCAGCCGACGATCTCGAGAATGTTGTTCTCGCGATCCTCCGTGATTTCAAGGCCGAGTTTCTCGAGTGCGCCGACCATGTATCGAATATCGTCGGAGTCCAGGAGGTTGAGCACCTTGGTCTTGCCCTCAGCGAGCGCGGCGAGGAGCAAGATGCGGTTGGACATGGACTTGGAGCCAGGGAGGGTGACTGTGCCCTCAATCTTCTTGATGGGCTCAAGAAACAGCTTCTCTTCCGAACCAGAGTAGCCAGGACCGTGGTCCTTGTTACCGGCGGCGGAAGCCCTGAAGCTCACGGCGCAGCGGACACCACTGGCGCCGCGCTTGGTCACGCGGGGCTTGAGGGCGGCGGTGGAACGGGCGAGCGATTGCATCGCAAAAGCGGACATGTTGGCTCACCTACGTGATGAGAGGCGAGCACCGTGTGCGGCGTTGTGTGCTGCTGCGGGTGGTACAACGTGGGAACGACTAACGGGCGACGCGTGCGGGAAGCGCGCGAACACTGGCGTCGCGCGCGACGATCGGATAGTGGATATCCGATCGCTTTTCCGAAAGCTCCGGCCGCCGAAAACGATTTGGCGTAAAGCGAAATTTCTGCTTCACGAAAATAAATTAATCAAAACGTCGGTTTTCCAGAGGACGAGCCGAATGAGTGTGTGACGACGGGAGGCAGTTCCACCACGGTGTAGGCATTCTCTTCAGCTAATTATGAAGTGATGGGAGTACGTTAGCTAGACTACAGGACGCTAAGAGTGATTAAGGAACGTGCGCGCGCTCTCGAGGCAGAAATGCAGGAGCGCGAACTCATCAATCGTCGCTTGAACCTTTCCCAATTTCTGGGCAGATTCATCATCTGAAGCAGCATCGTCCGAGGGCCCCCGTGCGTCCTCATCCTTGTTCGTCGCCGCTTCTTTCGCTTTTTCATCCGTGTAAAAGCTCATCACGGTGTTTTTCCAATTTAGCCTATCAAAGGCTGCGCTTTGATCAAGGGTACAGAGCAGAAACGCGACGCCGAGAGCGAACCCGTCGTCCGCAAAGTTCGCTGCATCTTCCTTTCCTCGTCGCGCAAGTTTCTCCCTGATGGAGACCACAGATTCCACCGCATGCAAGCTCAGAGCAGGAATCATGAGATAAAAGTCATTCAAGTGCTCATCGTCGATGTCCTCGAGCTTGCCAGCGAATTCATGTACGAGAACGTTGAAAAAGTTGGTGCCCTTCGCGGTGTGTTTCCGTAAAAGTTCGAGCTCATCGTCCAACGTTTTTGCCGCCTCCTCTGTGCTCGCAGGCATCTCATCCGATTTTGCGGTACCCGTAGCCTTGAATACACGAGAGCAATTGTTGAGACCAGGGAAAAACTTTGCTTCGTGAGCGGACGAGTGCATTATGCCCAATCTCAACAAGCGGAGGCAGCCCAACGCGTTACCGACGTCGGTGACGAGCAGACGGAACTGCTCAGGAAACGTCGAGCCGTCTTCCGCGAGGGTTAACCTGCGGAAATCTCGAAGTAATCGCACCGAGCGATCCTGAGGGGCACAGGATGAAAGGGTGTCAGAAATACGTGCGCGAAAGAAGAATAAAAAATTCAAGCAGCGCACACAGCAGCGAAAATACTCACCATAGAATAATCCTTCGATAGCGCAGGAGTCGCCGCACTACTGAATGATTTAGGTACAGATTGTTCTCGTCTGAATGCCCTGGATTCCTTCGCCATGACGCTACTGATTTTGTCGTCAAGCAACAATTGGCTGAACTGCTGAAAGCGCTGCGTGAGATATTCATGCACAGAACTAATCACCGAATGGGTGAAACCAATGCCACGCGTCCGTATCGATCTCGAAACGTGTTGAATGCCGAGGCCGCTCCTGTTCGCCCTCTCAACGTAGCATTGAGAGTGGAAATCGTAACTGTACTCCGAAACAAACAAATGAACGTCCCTGATTACCTCAAGCGCATCTATGTCTCCTTCAATCGCTCGCTCAGGTTGCTCATCCTCAGCAAGTGGAAGACCATACTTACCAATCGCAAGGCTGCGCATATCTTCACGCATCTTGACGTCGTCAATCGATACCGCCGTTTGATTGTAGAATGAAGCGTTCAAATAAAACGCCACCTGACTCCGAATGTCGAACTCTTTCATAGCGACACGCAGCGGAACCACTCGCAGAAACTTGCCAATATCTTTCGCATAAACGTTGACGGCGCCGCTAGAACAAGCTGGGAAAATGTTCTGACATAAGTCTGTCTCAATGTCCACACAGAGAGGACGGATGATTTCATCGTCAAGAGCATCGAGAAGCTCTTGCTCAAACGCGGCTATCTGTTGCTTCGAGGCTTTTCCTCGATTCAAAAGCTCGATTGACGCGCTGAACGCTTTGACGAGCAGTTGAAGACGGTGCGCCTTTGTTGTAGAGAAAAGGATTCAAACATGTCAGCTTTTGTTGTGTTCTGCGCTCGTCAGTCGGAAACCATTTAGGCGTACCTCATCTGGCTTGTTGTAGACGTCTGCTAAGCAAGCGGGGAATAAATCGCCGCACTTATAAAGGAATGATGTATCGCATGCATCATCAGCTCGCACGTCCATGTTTGCGAGCAAGTCGATCAAGTCCTGCGCGTTGAATGAAAGGCTTAGTCAGCGACGAAAGGATGCATATTTTAGCGCGCGTTGAATTTTTGTTCTTCAGTTACGTACGATGAGTTCATCTGCGTCCTCTGAGGTTTCGTCACTCATTACGTATGCGTCCTCCAAGATGTCGAAACAAAGTCGAATTAATTTGAGTCTGCGTGTGAGAGGTAAGCGTTGTCAGTTGCGGCTGCGTCACGCCTGCGTCGCGATCGTCAAGGCTCCGTCGACTTCAAAGCTCTCGTACCTCTGTTTTGTTGCCGGTCCCGAAAGTACGTTCTCGGCAAGGCTGGCTGCTGCGACAGCGTCTTCACGAGCAAGTTCTGCACCCGTCCACTTTCCCGAAAGCGTGATTTGCATACGACTCCAACCGGAGACGACCAACGTAAGGGCTTCCTCGAGGACTTGCTTGGCTGGAACAACCAGCATTATCAGACGATCAAGTGCGAAACCAAGCAGGTGCTGTAGTTCGAGCGCAAGCTCTGTGTTATGTCTCCTGTATGAGCTGTTGATTCCGTGAAGAAGTTCTAGACCTCGGGCGAGCATTCGTAGTTCGACGTTTGTCAACGGGGCCTCCAGCACGTCGTGCAGCCGGATGGCTTCTTGAACACGGTTTCGTATCCGATGTGCAATATGAATGCCATCGCTTAGCAAACGTATACGCCGACCGAACGCAGCATTCATGTTCTCCTCGTTCACCGCCAGTTTTATTTCCAGATTCGCAATCCACGCTGCGCCTTCCACGAGTAACACAGAAAGCTCCTCCTTCAAGCCAGTAGCGATTCGATCGAGCGCGTCGTATCTCGCTTGATGCGCCACTTCTAATGGTTGAGAAGGCCCAAGTTCAATGGCCGAAGTCGGCAAATACCGACACAAGAACTCCACGGGTTGTATGAGGTGTATCCTGGAAACCGGAAGCATGATGGCAGTTTTGCGCACGTCCCAAACCACTTTGCAAAGCCTCTCGTCAACCTGAAGTGGCACTAATCGAGAATGCAGAACAGCCAAACACATCAGCGACACGAGGTTTGTCCGGTCTGAAGGCCTCTCTCCTTTGGTCAACAGCCGAGCGGTAATCTCGTTTACGACGTCAAACGCGGTTTTCGACATTTGGTCTAAGAAATGCTGCGGATGTCTTCCCTCTCCCATCAGACCAACGAGCTTATCGACGATAATGTCGAACGCGTTTGCAGCTAAGATGCGCGACTCCAAATTTTTCACGACTGACTCAATGCCCTCAAGGTCGCCGACTTCCTCTGCGGGGAAACTAGCCGGGTTCGCTCGGATTGCAGGCAGCATGCGTCTGAACGCGTCGAACGCCACCGGTAGAGCGGTGTTCTCCGTCACCGCCTCATCCAAGCCCGCGGCCAAACCGAGACACTCACCGAGTGCCACAAATGCAGTAGATAATCGGACGGCTTGCAAGGGCGAATAAACCCGAGGGATGTCGGTATACAAGGCGGACAGCTGCTCGAATAAGTTCAGCGCAACCGCGTATACTTGTTCGAGAAAAAGCACGACGTCTTGAAGATGTCTTAAGGACCGTGCGAGCACCACCTGTACCTCGCCTTCAGGAAGACCAGCGTCCGAGCCATCGATGTGCGGATGTTCACCAAAGATAGATAAGGCTGGGAACAAGGTTTCCTCCGCTGCTCTCCGTAGCCTCGCGGTTTCCGTGGAGAGCTGCGCGAAAACAACAACAAGCTTGCTGAAAGCAGGGTTCAACGTGACCCCTAAATCCTCGAGGCGAACGTCCTCCTCCATCGCGGTGACGACACACACCGGATCGTTAAGGGGACCTGGTGCGTCTCCCGTGTCATCAATAACGCCTCTGGCGATATTCCCCCAATCCTCGACGAATTCCAGGAGCGGTTCGCGGTGTACGCCTCGAGCGTCGTCCATCGTCGCAGCCTTCGTTGCTTCTCAGTGTGAACGAGTAGTCTATCGACGCTCGGCGTGCCACGCCTGCGAGCGCCGACGACCGCCTCTCCACGGAAAATGGTATGTGACGGCAATGTATCGTGTATATTTCCACCTCTGCGCCCTCACACCGCGCTCTCGAACACGGTGCGATTAGTGGGCGCGGCTCCTCGAAGCTTGGTTATGCCCCGATGGGTGCCTTTTTGCTAAAGTTTTTTAACGACGCCAACGAGAAACGAGAAAAACTCACAAGATTGCCTACGGTGGAGTATATCCAGTCACAAACAAACGCAAAAGAAGCGTGTTTTTTGATTTTTTCCGGCCGAATCGCCGAAAACGAACATCGCGAAAGGCAATCGAGGCAAAAAAAAAGTTCACAAGTGTGTGCCTGCGAGTTTTCCCGTTCAAAAAACTCTTGTGCGTGGTGGCAGGCACCGCGAGCGCACCATCATGGCCGGTAAAACGTCGCCGAAAGTCGGCGCCAAGCGAAGCCGCGACGAGGAGTCCGACGATGTCGAAGCCAAGAATTCCGAGGCGAAGGCCGCTAAGGGAGAAGAGCCTGAGGTGGAGAACGGAGCGGATGAGAAAGAATCCACCGTGGTGAAGGGCCCTGCAGAAACAAAACCCGCTGCGGATGAGAAGAAGGAGGACGCCAAGCCTGCGGCCGTGCCCCTGTTCGGCAGCGGTGCCGCGACCATCAGTGGGTTCGGTGGATTCGGGGGCTTCGGATCCGCTAAGCCCGCTGGCGAGGGGTTCGGGGGTGCGGCGCCAGGGGGAGGTTTCGGTGGGTTCAGCAGTGGCGGTGGGTTTGGCGGGTTCGCCAAGGCTGCAGGGTCCACCGAAGGCTTTCCGGCGCTGTCCTCCGTGTTCGGCGACGCGAACAAGCCCAAGCAGCTCTTCGGCAAAACGACATCCGCAGACGATGCCGGGGCTGACGACGATGAGGATACTGCTCCTGAAAGCACTCCCGCGGATACCAAGCCCGTGATCACGCTCCAGCAAGAGGATGTGACCACCGGTGAGGAGGACGAGGATGTCCTCTTCACGACTGACGGAGCGCTGTTCGAGTTCGTCACCGAAGAGGGCAAGGCGCCGTCGTGGAAAGAGCGGGGCAGAGGAGAGATGCGTCTGAACCGCGGTAAAGATGGTGGCGCGCGTATGGTGATGCGTGCGAAGGGGAATTACCGACTTATCCTCAACGCGGCGATGTGGAAGGGGCAGACCTTCACCAAGATGGAGGGTGGCAAGGGGCTCACGTTTCCTTGCAAGAACGCCGTGAACGGACCGGATGCGAAGGTGGCCACTTTCGCGCTGAAAATGCGAGTGAGCGCCACGCACGTGGTGCAGCAGGTCGAGGAGTTCCTCTCCGCGACACGAAAAGCGCTCGATGATCTTTCCGGAGACGCTGCGAAGAGTCCAGAGAAGAAGGATTGAGCGATACGCCGATAGCCTGGCCCCTGGCGTTGTAAACTAAAAGTCCACAACTTCGAAAGTTATCATAACCGGTTCTTTTCATCGTGGCTCATTCAAAAGCGCGCAGCACGCGTCATGGGGCTCGACGTCGACGCAGAGGTGAAGCAGCTCGTGGAGGAAATCAAACGTCTCGGTGGGAAAGGTTTCGATGGCAAGACTTCGGTTAGTGCGCGTCCGATACCCCACGATATCTTCTTTAGCCTCCCATCTTCGAGTCACCCTGAGGGCTGAACTCAACGCTAACCGCACGCGATACGTTTCTCCAACCGCGCGCAGGTGAAATTCGGGGTGCTCTTTGCCGACGATCGCTGTCAGAACATCTTCGAGGCTCTCGTGGGTACGCTTCGTGCAGCCAAGAAACGTAAAGTCATCCACTTCGACGGGGAGATGCTATTGCAGGGCGCGCACGACTCGGTGGACGTGATCCTTTTGGAAGAGTGAGTTCACCACTAATTGTTTTTCTACTGACGTATTGCTCTCGCTAGCTCTAGTTTGCTACTTCGCCTGCCTGCGCCTGCTCCTCGGGCATTTCCTCTTCAGCCATGTCCTCCTCTACCGTGGCCATTTCTCCCTGAGGATTTTCCTCCTCGGCCATTTCTTCCTCCGCCTCCTCGTCTTCAGGATCCTCCACGTATCCCGGTGGTTTTCCGTCGGCGGGAAGCACCTCGCACTTCCGCCTGTTCTGGGGATTCATGCAAGAGTGGCACTTCATGCAGTACCACGCGTTCCGCGTGCCCCTGTAAAACTGTCCAAGGTCTGGCTCACCCAGCGTCCCCGCCTTTGCCTTTTCGTAAAGCAGCTCTCGAGTGCGCTCGTGAAATCTGAGCCTGAGGGCGCCGTTTTCCCGTCGTCTGGATGGGGAAATCGAGCGCCGGTCGCCTAGGCCGAGGAGCTTTCGGTAGTTCCGGCCGGGCTTACACACGACGAAGTCCTCAAGGTCGTCCCACTCATGCGAGCGATATTTCTTCCCTTCTGTTTCCCTAAGCGCCTGAACGAACGGGTTCCTATGTTTCCGTTTGACCTTCTTCTTCTTCGGCACATTGGTTTCCTCCGGGTCTTCTCCTTCCACGGGACGGTCGCCGACGGCGTCGGCGGTCGTCGCGAGCTGTCCCAACAAATCGGCGGGCTCCGCCGGCGCGGGTTTCGCGTCGACGTGCTCGGGCCAATCGTTGTTCCAGCGCACTTTCTTCGCCAAAGTCGCACCCGTTCGCGACACGCGTTTGGCCTCCTGGACGCTCTCGAAGAATAATTCTCTGTGCCACGGCTCTAACTCGCGGTAGGTCTTCTCGGGGAGGATTCGGCGCCGAAGGAGCGTCTCAACCGCGCGTCGCAAGCCGTCCCCCGCGGCGGCAAGCTCGGAGCTCGCGGATTCGCGGCGGGCCACGTCCAGGCACAGTCGCGCGACGCGCACGACAGCCGACGCGAGCATGGGAAAGCCTATCGCGCTCCTCACGCGTTCATCTTCCGCATCATGCCCCGAACCCACTTTCCGTTTCATTCGGGCGTGAATCAACATGGCATTGATCGCTTCCTCCGCCGCCGTCGTGGCGTGCAGCGCGGCGTCGTCGTCGAAGTCGCGCGCTCCGCCGGACCGCGACAGGTCAGCCTCGAAGGTCATCATGAGCGCGTGCGTCGCATCGAGAAGCACGCCACGCGTGATATGAGGCACCGCCTCGACAATCAAATCCGAGACGTCCATTATGCGCTCGCTCACCTTCGTGCACCTCCGGTAGTGCGCCAACAGGACCCGCGTCGCGCGAGTCGAGAGCGCTGAAGGCATCCCGCGAGGGTGGAAAACGACGTCGCGTACCGCGTGCATCGAGGCGCTCAGCACGACTGCGGCGCTTTGCGACGTGTCGACAAAACTCAAGGGCTCGAGCGCACCGATGATATCGATGATGCCGAGCGCCACGCGTTGTCCGTCAGGCGAGTCGAAGCCCGCGCGGCGGAAGTGCTCCAGGAGCGCGTCGCAAAAGACGGCGGTCGCGCCGCAAGCGCGCGACGACGCGGCGACGCTCGCGACGGCGTCGCGCTTAGCCTTCCCGACGGCGCTGTACGCGCGTTTTATCAGACCCCTGGCAGAAGACAGGCGTTCTTCCTCGCTCGTCGCAACGGCGAGGAGCTCACTCACCTGGTGTGCGTCTCCGGTGGCAGCGGCGAACGCCACGCATTGTTTCAGGAGGGAGAGTTCATCCGCGACGTCTGCTTCGGACGTCCCCGCGCGCCGTGAAGCCGAGGCGCGCGACGCGCACCGCTCGACGGCGCGCACAGCCTCCGCATCGAGATCAGGGTGCGGATTATCGAAGGCCATTGCGTACCTCACGCGACGTGCGACGATGCCAACGACGTACGACACGTGCTTGCTTTGAAACGTCGCCGATGTCTGAGCGGCGGCGAGAAGCGCCGCGCAGCCGGGCAGAGTCGCATGACACAAACCGGAAGCTTGAGTCAAACGCTCGGTCAGCGTGATGTGCTTCTCGATGAGACCGACGAGGTAGCCGTCGTCGACCGACGGAAAGTACCGCATGACGCATCCCGGAAACAGAACAGCTTCATCAAGCAGCACTTCAATCGAAGCTACGAGGGCCGCGGCCGAAGTTTCACTCTGTGCGCGCGAGTACGCGGCAAAGAGAGCATCGGCGAGTTCGGCGGCGACCGCGTGGTCGGCGCTGTCGGACGATCGCGTTTGGCGGAGTGCGAGGCGCGTCATCTCCGCGAGGCCTTCATCACTCGCTGAAGCGCTGTCACCAGACCCAATGCGGGCGACGAGATTCACAGCAGCACGCGCGCCGTTTTTCGCCAAAACCGAGTCCCCGAGCGTCTCGTTGACGATTTTCAACGCCAGGTTGCACACGCGCGCGTCGCCGTGCGCTAGCCCCGATTCCAAAAGCGGGGTCGCGGCCTGCTTCTTCCCGAGACGGGCGAATTCGCACGCGATGAGCATCCCGCAGATCGCATCATCTCCTGCCGATCTGCTCAGCGCCACGCGCGCCTCGTCTAGAATCGCAGCCTCGCACGCGCTTGAACTCGACGCCGAGGCGACGCGCGAGATTGAGGTCGCGACTCGCGACGCCGCGCGCGTCCCGCTCTTCGAGACGAAGGATGGAAGCCTCGACGCCACGCCCGCAGTGAGCCTCGCCTGCTCGTCGCTCAGCCCTCCTTGCCAATCCTTCGCGACAGACTCGAGGACGTCGATCCAGACGTCGCACGATTTCTCGTCCAGGATCCCCCAGAGCGCGGCGTCGAGGGCTGCAGCACGACACGCGGGCCACGCCGACGTCAGCACGGGGAGCGCTTTTCTCGTCGCGCCGTCGCCCGGGAGCGCGAGGCACACCTCGAGCGCATCTCTCCTCGCTTCCTTCCCCCCGCACCACTTCTCGATGAACACACCGATATCATCGGATGACATGGCCCTGATGCACGACCCGAACGCGTGCCTCGCGTCCCGCGTCGTCGCGTCGCTCGCGGCGTGCGACGACAGCGCGGCGAGCAGCGCGAACGGCCACGCGTGCGCGCCGTAGTCGAACAGTGGGTCTTCCCGAACCGCCGCCTCGCGTTCGAACGTCTCAAGGAGCGTTGTCGCGAGTTCTGGGAAATGTATGAGCGCCTCGCGAATCGCGCGGTACGCGCGCGCGTGATCAGGCGAGGGCGCTCGACAGAGCACGCGCACAGCGCACGCGCACCACGCGCCGGAGCTCGAATTGTTTCGCTTTCCGACCGTCGCTCGGGTGATCTCAGATCCCTCCGGACCGCGCCTTCGCTTCCCGGCGAATGTCAAACACGCCCGAACCACGAACGCGAGCAGGTCATCCTCAGCGTCGTACGGGTCCGCGCGCGTGTCCGCCGGCGACGGCGCGACCGAGCCCTTCACCAGCCGACGCCTGGCGAGTGCCTCGTCCGCGGCGCTCAAATCAACCTCGAGAAGGCGAGAGAGAATCTCCGGCACGAGGTGCGTCGGCCAATCGACCTGAAGAAGATCTAGAGGCTTGACATCCGTCGTCATGCCCTCAACCTGTCACCTCCCACTCAAATTTGCGCCTTGGCGAACATCGACGCGTCCGGCTGCGGTTGAGTCGCTCACAGTGCGCAACGGGACCCGCGCGTGGGCACTTTGAAAAAAGTCGCGGTCTTGCTCCCAACAGCGGAAGCGCACTGTGACACTGTACATCTGTAGCAGTGTGTTTTACGGGCGGTAGTGAAAAGTGAGACTGGTCCTAGTCTTTGGGCCAAAATAACTCGAGTTATCACTGGAGTTAACTCCATTAGTTCATTTAATCAGCACATGTTTCAGTCATCAACTTCTGTAAATGTAGTGGATACCAGTTACTGAAGTTATAACTCGAGTTATTGACTCGAGTAATTTTGGCCCATAGACTATGACCAGTCTCACTTTCATTTTTCTCTAAAAGCGTCAAAAAAGTGCAATTGGCGCACAATCGTTCGCGCAACCCACGGACTCTCGAGACCGTCGCAAGCCTCCCTTTTGTCAAGAGTCCGTCAACCGGCTCTTCCACTCTCTATAACTCTTCCCCAAACTCTAAAGAGCAATCATGCCCGGTACGTACCCGCCCCTCCTTCCGTTCGTGCCCCGATCGCGTTCTCCGGCAGATAATATAATATCTCACGATGCTGACCGCTGGATCGCCTTCCTCACCCCTCCGCCTATCTTCAAGGTTTCGACACCATGTGCCTCCACGCGGGCTACAACCCCGTGGGCGATGATGCGGTGTACGGCCTCGGCCAGGGCGCTCCTCGCGGCGTCCCCCTGCACCGCACCGCCCCCTACCAGGTACGTCCGCGATTTCGCGTTGTTACCCCCCGCGATCGCGATTCGGAATCTCCGATATCAGTTTCCTCTCGACGCTCGGGCCGACCCAACGCCGCGATGTGCGCTGATTTGCCGACGTTTCTCGTGCTGACCATCGCCCGTTTCCCTCTCCCTCTCTCATTTTGACGCCCACAGTTCAAGAACACCGAGCACGCAGCCAACCTGTTCGCGCTCAAGGAGCTCGGCAACATCTACACCCGCCTCAACAACCCCACCACGCACGTCCTGGAGTCCCGCGTCGCGCAGCTCGAGGGCGGCCACCCCCTCGCCTCAGTCGCCGTCGCGTCCGGCACCTCCGCGTGTTTCTATTCCATCATCAATCTCGCGCAGGCGGGCGACAACATCGTGGCGTCCAGCAAGCTGTATGGCGGAACCTACACGCAGTTCAACGACATCCTCCCTACGATGGGGATCACGGTGAAGTTTGTGGACGCCGAGGACCCCGAGAACTTCCGCGCTGCCATCGACGACAAGACGCGCGCGCTGTTCTGCGAGACCGTGTCCAACCCCGCTCTGGAGATCTGCGACCTCGAGGCCATCTCCGCGATCGGCCACGAGAAGAACATCCCGCTCATCGTCGACTCGACGTTCTCCACGCCGTACCTCACCAAGCCCTTCGAGCACGGCGCCGACGTCATCGTCTCGTCGCTCACGAAGTGGATTGGCGGCCACGGCACGGGCATCGGCGGCATCGTCATCGACAAAGGCGGCTTCAACTGGGCTTCCGGCAGACACCCCCTCTTCGACACCCCGGATACCTCCTACGGCGGTCTTCGCTGGGGCCACGATCTCCCCGAAGGTCTCGCGCCCCTCGCGTACAAGCTCCGCCTGCTCACCGTGCCCCTGCGCAACCTCGGCGCGGCCATCGCGCCCGATAACTCGTGGATCTTCCTGCAGGGCATCGAGACGCTGTCGCTGCGCATGGACCGCCACTGCGAGAACTCCTTGAAGGTGGCGGAGCACCTCGAGAAGCATCCCAAGGTTGCCTGGGTGCGCTATCCCGGCCTCAAGAGCGACCCGCAGTACGCCAAGAACGTCAAGTACCTCAAGGGCAAGGGTGGCGGCATTGTGATCTTCGGCATCAAGACCGCGGATGCCCCCGCCGCGGGCAAGTCCTTCATTGACAACTTGAAGACCATCGCCCACGTCGCCAACGTCGGTGACGCGCGCACCCTCGCGATTCACCCCGCGACGACCACGCACTCGCAGATGAACGCTGAGCAGCAATCTGCCGCGGGTGTCCCCCCGGAGATGGTCCGCCTCTCCGTCGGTCTGGAGACTTACACGGACATCCTCGAGGACATCGACCAGGCGCTCGCCACTGTTGCGTGAGCGGACGGGCCCGCTTTCAGCCGCAAACGCCGCGTATAGCCCACGCGTGTTTTTTTAAAGTCAGAAGAGAATTATCACACGTAACAAGGACTCGTTTCACGTTCACATCATTTCGTCGTCCCCCCCGCCGTTCGCGTAGAGGCCCACGGCATCCCGCAGCGCCGACGCGGCGTCACCGCCGCCGATCGCGGACTCGAGTAACCCGAGCACCTCTGATTCTGACATCACCTCGCGGAACGGCGCGCCTAGCTGCACGGCGTACGTCTCGTCGTAGCACCGCCGCGTCGCGCGCGCCACGAGCGTCGCGCGCAGCGTCCGGACGTATCCTTCGTCCCCCCCCGAGGCGCGAAGCTCCGAGAGCTGCTCCCAGTCCGTCTCCGCCGCGGCGCGGCGCCAGAGCGTCTCGAGGAGCGACTTGTTGGACGCGCGAAACGCCGACCCCGCGCTGGCGAAGACGGCGAACCCGTCAAGAAGGTCCTCGTCCCGGCCAGGAGCGCCCGCCCCCTCGTTGGCGTCGCGCAGGCACGCCTCCACCAGGCGCAGAGGGGGCATAGGCGCGTCCTCATCGTTACCGCTTCCGCGCCGTCGCGAGAGGTTGCTCTGGATCGACGTCAGGTCGAGCGCGGCGTCGAGGGCGACGACGTCGTCCTCGACGCTGGCGACGCCGTCGGCGAGGAGCGAGAGTTTGGCAAGCGAGAGGAACCTGCGGCGCTCCGCGAGAGTGGCGCCCCCGTCAGCGAGCCCGCACGCGGTGCGCGCCGCGCCGGAGTAGTCCTCTCCGCGGAGCTGGTGCACCCAAAGCAGCGACGGGTGCGGCTCCAGGCACGTCTCGAGCTCGTCGTAGAACTCATCTGGCGTGTTCCGCAGCGTCTCCGCGATGCGTCTGCCGACGGTGCCCGCGAACCCCGGGTGCTTCCGCGCGCGCTCAAACACGAACGTCGCGAACGATCCCTCACCGTCCGCGGGCGCGCCTCGCAACGTCCGCATGTAGTGGTGTGTCCTCGCCGCCGCCGCGGCGACCGCGCCGGGATCGCGCGCCGTCTCCGCCTCGTGCGAAACAGCCTCGCACACCTCGGCGAGCTGCTCGTACCCGAAGTGCGCCTCCGCGACGGCGGCGACGGCGTCCGCAGAGACGCCGCCGGCGTGCGCCGGCGCGCCAGCCTCGTCGCGCGCGGCGTCGAGGAGCGCCGGGAGCACTTGGCGTCTCGCGCGAACGTACTCCTCGCGCGCCACGGCGCGCTCCGCCGTGCCGGGCGCAGCGGACTCGAGGTTCGCCGCGCACGCGTCCAGAAGCGGCGTCGCGAGCGCGAGCAGCCTCGCGCCCAGCGGCGCCGCGAGCTCGGGTGCGGAGCCGCGCGCCGACTCCTCGCGGAGCGCCGCCGTCGCCGCCGCCGCCTCGCGCAACGCCGCGCGCGCGTTGGCGCCCGAGCTCCAGCGGGGCGGCGGCGCGGTGCCCCCGCCTCCTGGAGCGGGATACAACGCGGCATGGTGCGCGCGGAATTCCGCCGCCGCGCCGAGCGCGCCCAGCAAAGCGCGCGAGAGCGCGTCGAGAGCCTCGGCGCGTTCTCGCAGCGACGCACCCCGGTCCGCCGCGGCGACGCTCGCGCGCCTCCCGAATCCGTCTGCCAGCGCGGGGAGCAGCGCGCCGGGCACGCCCGTCGCGCGGCTGTAGCACACCTCCGCTGCCGGCCTGTCCCGCACCGCCGCGTCGTGCGCCTGCAGCGCGACGCCCGCGGCGGCGGCGGCTTCGCGGAGCACCGCCAGGGCGCCGTCGGACTCTGGCGCCTCGTCCGCCTCGCTCGCCTCCGCGGCTTCGTTGTGCAACGCGCGCACGCAGAGCAGCGCGGCGATGAGCTCGCCGTGCTCGAGCACCGCCTCGCGCTCCGCCGGCGCGACCAGGGTCCAGACGCCCGCCGCCTCGGCGAGAAAGCGCAGGAACAAGTCGTGGCGCCTCGCCTTTTCGTCCAGGTGCGACTCCGTCGCGGGTCCGGGGCCGGCGGGGCCGGACCAGTGCTTGGGGAGCGCGTCCACCAGGTTGCGCGAGTTGGCGGCGAACGGCGCGCCCGCGCGCCAGTCCTCCGCCAGAGCGCCGGCGGCCTTGAGCCGGAATCCCGATTCCGCCGGAGCGCCGCCGGTGCCGTTGGCGAACGACGCGAACTCTGCGCGCACGCTCGCCTCCGCCGCCGCGGGGGTCACCGAGACGGCCGCCGCCGCGGCGCTCGTCGTCGCGCGTTCGTCCCGCGGTCGAGGCGTCTCGTCCATGTTCGTCGACGCGGGATGAACCACGCCCGCGTCCGCCGCGGCGGTCGCCGCGGCGTCGCCCCCGGGCGTCGGCGCGTACGCGACCACGCCCATGAGCTCCGTAAGCATGAGCCACCCGCCCGTGCCGGCCGCCGCCGCCGCCGCTAGCACGCGCCCTCCACCCGCGGCGGGATCGTGCATCAGCAGCTGCTGGTCCAGCATGTTCCCCGCGAAGAGCGCCGCGCCGCCCGCGGCGGTGACCACGAGCGCGGCGTCCGAGGGCACGCCGCCCGCGTGCAGCGTCGCGTCGCCGTCGCGGTTCAACGCGGGCACCGTCCCCGCGGGCGGCGTCGCGGACGCCACGAGCGTCACGGCGGCGTTCCCGCGTTTGCGCTCGACCCGGTGCATGGAGAGGCGCTTCGCGCCGCCCAGCGCGGCGAGAATCACGGCGGCGCCCTCCCCCTCGCCGGGCGTGGGGGACGCGGAGACGAGCTCGAAGCGCGACGCGTCGGTTCGGAGCGCGCGCGCGATTTCAGCCGTCGCCCGGTGCGTCCGCACGAGCCCGTGCCCCCCGCCCCCGTCGCAATCCACTTCCCACTCCTCCAGGGTGGCGTCCGTGAGCGCAAGCAGGCGCACGCCGCCGCTTGCGGCGGCGTGCGGCGCCCACGAAAGCGACCGCACCTCCGTCACCGCGGCGTCCGCGCCGGCAGGGGGTTCGGAGGAGAGGAAACTCAACGCGGCTTTCGTCGCGGAAAGCGCTGCCGCGCCCCACTTGGACGGCGTCAGCGATCCCCCACCGCCGGCACCACGGCCGCTCGTGTCGCGGCGCATCTCTACCGCGCGGACCCCGCCACTACCCGCGCATTGCACGAGGAACAGGCGGCCGTCTCCGCACCCCGCGACGCACGCAACGCCGCCGCCGCGGCGCGCCGTCGCCGCCATCGACGTCACGCTCGGCGGCGCGTTGATTTCCCGGTCGTCGCCCTCGCCGAGTGATGCGACGCCCATCTCCTCTGTCCTGCCGCCCGAACATCTCGCGACGGCGACTTGGTCCGCGGCGGGCCCGGCGGCGACGACCCACAGCGTCGCGCCGGCGTCGCTCGACGCGACCGCCACCGCGGCGTTCCCGGTCGCGCCATCCGCTGCGGGCCGGTCCAACTCCGCGTACGCGACTGGGTCCGCGCCGCCCTCCGTCTGCTCGTGGTCCGTGGGGATGGACCACGCGTGAACCTGCTCGTCCGCCGGGTGCGCGTGATGGGCAGAAGGGCGAGGCGTGAGCTTTCGTGAGCGCGTCGCGCGCGGTTCCAAAAACGAACATCCTCGCCGGGAGCGGATGGAAACGAAAACGCGCTTTTCGGCGAAAAGAAAGATCTGCCGCCGTGTTCAGCCAGGCGCTCTGCAGAGTGGTTCCCGAGGTCGAGGCGTACCTTGCGTCCGACGGTGATCCACGCCGTGCTGGCGTTGGCGTCAATGCCGCCTCGCGCAGGCGCGTCGCCTGGTGGGGGGACGGGGAATGTTGGAGAAAAGGTGAGCGGTCCGAGATCGCGCGAAGGGTTTGTCTGTGCCCGTGCGAAGTGTCGTCGTCGCATTCGCGCGTCGCGGGTCGCGGCACGCACCCGTGCGGAGCGCATCCACGACGCGTGTCGGTAGCTTGCACTGTACCCGCCACATATCGCCAAGCCCGAGCCGATCGCGCGCTTCGCGGTCGTCGGGCCTCCACGCGCGCGGACCGCGTGCGCGTGATGTGAGCAACGCGGTTTCAAAAGCCCGGGCCTTTTTGAGACGTGCTGGGAGCGAGTTTCGTCACTGGGCAGGAGAAACTGCAAAACATCTCTCTTGTGACTCTCGAGGAGCGCCCTCCACTGCTCCGCCGCGCTTCGGGGCGGGGCCGCGGCGGCGGGCGCTCCCGCGAAGCCGCGAAGGCAGCGACGCGCCATGGGTCTGTTCGAAGACCTCCCGGACGCCACGGGCGCGGGAGGCGAGGTCGAAGGGACTGGGGCGAAAACGCCCGGCAAGGACGGCAGCGCGGTCGCCGCGGCCGGAGGTTGGTCCGGGGCGAGAAGCAAGCTCCGCGCCCCGACGAGACGGCCACCCGCTTCTCTCCCCAGCGCGCACGCGCTCAAGGCGCAGGCGGCGGCGTTGCGCGCGCAGCAGGCGAAGAGACGCGCTTCGCTGAGTTCGAACGCCGAGGCGATCGCCGAGGCGAACGCCGAGGCTCCGGGGGAGGATGCCCGAGGCGCCGACGCGACGGAGCGCGTCGAGACCGAACGCGCCGGGACGTGGGGCACGATGTCCGCCGCCGTCGAGGACGAGTACGTCCCTTCCGAGCCGAACTCGTACGAGGCGCTGGCGAAGGCGCGCGCGGAGACGAGGGCGCGGGAGGCGATCGAGACGGCGCGCGAGGCGAGACGGCTCGTGCTCGAGGGACAAAGAGCCGCGCGAGCGGCGCTGCGGCGCGCCGCCTCCGGCGGGGCGGGCGGTTTCTGTTCCGAACGGGACAGAGCGCGTCTGCTCGACGTGACCGGCGAGGAGGCGTTCGCGCGACGCGCGACGCTCGGGACGGGCGGCCAGCCGATGGCCGACGGGGGCGATCGGAAGTTCGGAACGGAAGGCGCCGCCGATCGGTCCGCCGCCGCGACGGGCGGTTTCGACGGGGGCGCCGGCGGCGGGGAGTCTCTGGCGATGAAGATGATGAAGAAGATGGGGTACAAGGAAGGCAGGGGTCTCGGGAAGAACGACCAAGGCATGGTCACGCATCTGGAGGTCAGAAAGGACAGCGCGCGGTCCGGGGTCATCGTGAACGCCCCGGAAAAGCCGCGCGAGGGGGCGAAGAACGCGTCGTAAAAGCGCGCGGCGCGCGCTCGTCTCTACGCGCGCGCCGCGCGCTTTTATCACACCTCGGAAACGCGGAACATCGGTCATGTCGGTCAGTCGTCCTTCTTCTCCCTGGGCACGCTCTTCGGCGTCGGCGCGGTGATGAGCGCCAGGATGAGGACGAGGCATATGCCGACGACGGCGAAGAGTATCATCACGGCGCCGTACGTGCGCGGCGACGCGGCGGCGGCGGACTTCGCGCCGGCGACGGCGCCGCCGAACCCGCCGGTCCGCCACCCCCTCGCGACGCTCCCGAGATCCCGCGTCGCCGTCTTCCCTGCCGTCTCGAACGCGCCGTGCGCGTCGATGATGAACACCGCGAGCGCCCTGGTGCACAGGCTGAAGACCCGTGCGAACGCGCTGGGGGGCTCGGGGACGGCGTGCTTCTCGGATGTTTCGCCGAAGGTTTCCGTCGCGAACGCGCGGAGCGACTCCAAGTCGCGCGCGCCCTTGTGTTTGAACACGCCGCGATCGCGAAATAACAACAAGGTTGGGAAGCCCTTGACCAACGCGTTGAACCGATCCGTAGTGATCGGGTTCGCGGTCGCGTCGACGTCCGCGACGATCACGCCGGTGCCCTCCACCTCCGCGGCGAGCTCGGCCCACGTCCCGGCCATGGCGCGGCAATGGCCGCACCACGGCGCGTAGAACTTTACGAACCACGCGCCGGTGGTCTGCCCGGAAGACGCTTGCGTCTGGTGCTCGAAGGTATCGTCGGTGAGAGTCACCACCTCGCCCTGTGCGGCGGCGCCGGCCACCGCGAGGAGCACCAGGAGTGCCACGGCGGCGACGCGCCGATCAAAACGCGCCATCTCGAAACGGCAGCTGCGGGTGAGTCGTGTTCGAGGTCTGGCGCACAGATCTCAGTGCAAGCGGTTTTTAAGGAAGTCTCTTCTCAACAACTGGAAAGCCGAGATTGCGACCCAAGCGCCGCGACGTGAGTGCGTGCAGCTGTTTACTCCCGCCGCGTGTGCGCTTGAAATCAGACTGGTGCCCATACACGTTTCGTTTTGTCATGAACGTCGCACTCGTGCCACCGCTCGTCACTGCGAGCCGCGTGTCTAGACAGACGACGCACCCCCCTGTTCGCCGGGATCCCGCGACGCTCCGCGCGCGCACTTCCCGCTCCACCCAGGCGTTGTTGACTTCGTCCCGCGCGTCGTGAAGGAACGTCCGTGAAGTCAGAAACTCGTGCAGGGCCCGATGGGGAAGCAGTTCCACGGCGAGGCTGCCAACTACCCGGGGGCGCCGAAGAACTTCGACCCCGAGAACCCGTACGCGGACGGCGTGGCGATGATCGCGCAGAGAGAACACGTCGTGCGCGAGAAAATGGTCAAGGTTGAGACCTCGAAGGTGCGTCTTCGGTGACCCATCGCGCGGTCCCCCGATCGCGTGTGACGAAACGAGTCAAGGAAAAGAAACCCTACAGTCTCTTGACACACCGCCGCGAGCTCAACCGCTTCGACCGCGATTCGGCTTTCTGGCTTCCACCGACCTCGCCCTCCCATCACTCACACCGCGACCTTCTTCGCCCTCCCCCTCGCCCGTCCCCCGCAGCTGCTCCGCGAGCGCGTGCAGCAGTGCTATTTGAAGGAGGGCGTGAACCATTACCAAAACTGCAAGGAGGAGGTGAAGGCGTACTTGGAGTCCATCAAGAACGTCGGCGTGCACCGCGCGAACATCGGGGCGCACGACCGAGCGGGCGGGATCTAAGCGTCCAGACCGCGGCGGTGACCCGAGAATCCCCCGCGCGGCAGACGCTTGGGGTCTGCGAAAGCGCGTTGTAAACGAGGAAACGAATGAGCGAACGCATTCGCAGAGCAAAAATAACACTAGACTACGCTATGTTCAACGAGCCCGCGACGACGGTCGGCGCTTCCTACAGATCACGCTCACGCGAACGCCTTACCCGCGACCGCCGAGAGAAACACCACCCCCCCGTACGTCGCGTTGCTCCTGAACTTAGCGGCGCAGTCCTCCGGGTCGTCCAGATCCACCGTCCGTATCTGCCAAAACAGGTGCGACGCCGCACCGGCGACGCCGGCGTAGAAGGGCCACGCGACGCCGGCGCCGGCGCCGGCGCCGACGAGCCCCGCGACGGCGAGCCCCGCGAACGCGCCGAGATGCTCCTTGGTGTCCTCCCCGAAGTGCAGCGCCGTGGACCGCACGCCCGCGGCGACGTCGTCCTTCTTGTCCTGGTGCGCGTAGATGGTGTCGTACACCACGGTCCACGCCGCGCCCGAGAGGTACAGCGGCAGCACCACCGTCGGCTCCAGCGAGCCTTTCGCGGCGGCCCAGCCCACGAGCGCGCCCCAGTTGATGGTCAGGCCCAGGAACGCCTGCGGCCAGTCCGTGATGCGCTTCATCGCGGGGTACGCGCCGACCATCACGAGCGAGGACGCGCCGAGCGCGCGCGTGAAGTCGTCGAACTGGAGCAGAACGCCGAGGCCGGCGGCGAGCTGCGCGCCGAGGAACGCGCTCGCCGCGAGCGGCGACACGGCGCCGGACGCGATCGGGCGCGTTCGCGTTCGAGCCACCTTCTTGTCGATCTCTCGGTCCCACAGGTCGTTCACGGTGCAGCCGGCGCCGCGAAGCAGCACGCTGCCGATCGCGAAGAGCGCCAGGTGCCCGACATCGGGCGCCGCGCCGGCATCTGCGGCGAGCGCGGCGGACCAAAAGCACGGCCACATCAGCAGGTGCGCGCCGATGGGCGCGTCGAGCCGAGCCAGCTTCGCGAATGGCACCGCGTCTCGCGGTAACGCGCGGTCGACCCACGTGTCGCGCGCGTCGTTCCTCACCGGTACTCGTGCGGGGTTTCCGAGCGCCGCGCGGCCGTTCAGGTCGTCGAACGTCCGCCGCGCGGACGCGCTGCGCGTGGTCGCGAGGCGGCGAACCGTCGGACGATCGAGCGCTCCGACGGGCGACGCAGCGGCGAAGCACGCGTTTTTGCGAGGCGGCGCGTGCGCGCCTGACTCGACATCCCTCGATACCGACGCGCAGTGCGTCTTCGCGGCAAGGCCGTGGACCATGTGCCAGCCGTGCGATGCCGGCGCGCGCCACGCGAACGCCGAAGCGGACAGGTCGTCGACCCGACGGGTTTCGAAAAGCCGAGGATCGAGTGGGCACGCGAACGTCGACGGGACCGCGCGCCTCGTCATGGAGGACCGAGCCAGGCGCCGCGCGCCCGTCTCGAGCGCACGCCGCATGTCGACGAGAGGCGCACGCGCTTCGCACTCTGCGCGCGGACCCGGGGAGGTGGGGCACGTGAGCGGTATTCGCCAGCGTGGCGCGTGTTTGAGAGAAATTTTTTCTCGTCGAAGACGCCGCTTCGACACGCCTCCGTCCCCACTCTCATGAGCCTCGCGGTGCGGGCGGTGCGCGTGCCTCGCGTGACCATGTCTTCCGGGTCTGGCATGCTGGCCAAACAGAGGTGGGCGGTGGTGGGTAACCACGCGAAAAATCCCGTGGTGCAGCGCATCACGGACCGACTCCGGGCGCACGGCAAGGAGGTCCACCGCGTCAACTCCCCCGGCAAGTCTTTGCCTCCAGCGGAGTTCAACTTCCTGGGCGAGTGCCCCGGCCCGATCGACGTGGTGGACGTGGTGTGCAACCCCGCGATGGGCATGAAGGTGGTGGACGAGGCCCTGTCTCTCGGAATCAATGCCATGTGGTTCCAGCCGGGCGCGGATGATCCCGAGGTGGTGGCGAAGGCCAGGGACGCGGGCATAGAAACCCACTGCGGGTGTGTCCTCATCGACCTCCCCGAGAAGAAGCAAGAGGCTAACCTTTGACGCCGCGTCGGCGGGCGGGCGGTCGGGCGGAACGCTGCGTGATGATCGTCGTCGCACCTCATCAGATACCCTCACATCGTTCTCACCTCGTTCGCCTCTCTCCGGCAAGAGCTAGTTCACCTCCGGCTTCGCCAGGAACCTGGCCATGCGGATCGCCGCGCGCATGGCGTTCCCGGCGTACGCGACCCGGCCCTCCGCCTGCTCCGCCGTCGCGCCGGGCCCGATGATGCCCATGCCCACGGGCTTGGAGTACTCGAGCTCGAGCTGCTTGAACACCAGCGAGCACGTCGCGCCCATCTCCTGGCCGTGCAGCGTGCTCCCCTTCTCGATGTAGCCCACCACCACGACCGCGTCCAGGTCGGACTCGAGCATCTTCTCCACCACGAGCGGCGCTTCGTACGTCCCCGGCACCCACACGACTTCGTCGACGGTGGCGTTCATGGAGACGGCGGCGACGCGCGCGTCTTCCAGCATGCGGTCCATCAGCGTGTTGTGGAACTCGCCGATCACGACGCCGACGCGCACGGGCGCGTGGCTGTCGTCGCCCACGTGCGAGACGGCGCAGTTCGCCCACTTGCCCGCCTCCTCGGGGGTCTGGTGCGCGAAGACCACCTCGTCGTCCGTCTCCTGCACCGAGCCAGGGGTGTGGTACGTGTATTCCTTCGGGAGCTTCGCCTTCTCTCCACCCGCCGCGGGGGCGGTCTTCGCCGCCTCGCTCGCGGCGCCGTCCGCCTTGCCCGCCTGCGCGGTGACCGCGCGGGACGCGCGGACGCGGCGCGCGGGCTGCGGCGTCGGTCGCGGGGGAGGTGAGGCGGGAGGGACGGACGCGGTCAGCGGGCGATCGCGGGGCGCGCGCGCGTGGAGGCGGATAGCGAAGATCGTCGGCACGCGCGCGGACGGAAGGCGGCGCGCGCTCACCTTCGCGGAGAAGCCGCCGAGGGCGGCGGCGCGCGTGGAGATACCGAGTGCGAGTGCAGCGTGTGCCGACGACATCGCGCTGGCTCGTGAACTCTGGTCGATCGACGTGGGGAGCGCGGTTCGTGATGGCCTCTCGGCGCGCGCTTTTTCGACGCTCGGAGATTGCGTGTCCTGGACCGTCGGGCGTCGGATATGCAACGGATTCGGCGCGACCAAACGCGCCTGAATAATGCGACCCGTAAGTCGTGGAAATTTAAAGTATCACGCGAATATAAACGCGTTGGGCCCATAAACAAGCACGACTGTACTTTAACAGGATTATTGCTTCAGTTCGTACACCCTTATCAGTGTTCTTCAAACATTGACAAGCTCCTCATGGCGGAAGAAGATTTAAGCAGTGGCAGGTTGAGCCCGAAGTCCGCCAACGCCCGCGGTCGAAAGATCGAGGGCGTTGGCTTGATGAAGGCCCCTTAACATCATTCCAGTTGAGGCGGACGCCTGCCGCTCGTTCGGACGTCTTTTGCCGCGCTCGAGGACGAGGGAACTCGGAGACGCGCGCCCTCGAGGCGCGCTTCTCTTTTGCTCGCGGGGTGCGCCGCGCGGACGGAAAGTGCGACGGAACGCGCGGAAGCGTCTCCGAGTAAAAGCGTTGTCGCGTTGTTCGCTCCGAAATCGCCCGCGGTAACACGCGCGGATTCGGAAATTCTAACCCCAACTTCCTTGAGTCACGACGAAAATTCCGCGTTCGCGGTTAGCTTTCGGTCGCAGAATCAGATTGGCGGAAAAAGCGGTCGCCAATCAACCCTCGGTCAATCGAGAAAAGACCAGTCAAGAATTCCGGCCGCGCCCGGTCGGGTGCCCACGTCGGAAAACGTTTCGCGGTCGATCTGCCGCGTTCGAAAATCCTATCCACGAGGTTACTTTTTCGCGCCAGACCTAAACGTAAAAGGAATTGGTCGGAGACCGCGCGCGTTCAGAACACGCGCGCCCTCACGGACGCACGCCTTCGACGACGCTCGTCGCGCGCACGCACGCGTTCCGCACGACTTTGTCCGCGCGCGGATCCACCCGCACGTCGCTGGAACCAGAAACCGGCCGATCGTAGGCCGTCCCAGCGTCCGCGTCACAGGAGCTTTTTCACGAGCACCCATAAATGATGCTGGCGCACGGCCAGACGGTCCGCGTGACCGCCCCCGCGCTCGCGCGCGCCCGCGCGGGCGCCAAGGGGACCAACCATGCGGCCACCGCACGGATCGTGCAGGTACGGGCGCCCCCGGTCTTCGCGGCGCGCGAAGGGGAGCGTGAAGCGCGCGCGAACTCCGCAGCCCCGTCCCCAATCTTGCAGTATGCCCCGTCATTCGTGTTTCTCTGACTGTGCGACGCGAGAACCAACAACGCGCGCCGCGCGCGCGACTTCAGTGAACAAAAAAGCTGACCGATGCACGCGTCTCCCGAACGTTTCCTTTTCCTCGACCCATTTCACTCGCCACCGCGACGCGCCGAACGAAACGCAGCGCCGAACCCCGAGCGTTCTGCTCCTGAACAAACCCAACCGCCGAGGTTCGCGCGGCGTCATGCGTTCGGTGATGGAACCCGAGCCCACGCCCCCCGCGCAGATGGAGGCGCCCGGCCCGGCCATGCCCCCCCAGGACGAGGCCACGCAGCCCAGCGCCGCGGACGCCGCGCGCGTCGCGCACGAACATGCCGCCGCGCTCGCCGCTGAGGCTGCCGCCGCGCAGGCTGCGGCGGAGGCTGCCGCGGCGGCGGAGGCTGCCGCGGCGGTCCCCCCCCCGCCCCCCCTGAACATCACGCAGACGGCGGTGCCCGGGCTGTTCGACCTGCCCACAGTGGGCACCGCCGCGCCGCTGGGCGCGTCGCTCACCGCGGACGGCGTGAACTTCGCGGTGTACGCCGCGCCCGAGGCTCACGCCGTGAACCTCTGCCTGTTCACGCCCGAGGACCTGAAGGCGGGCAAGCCCCCCACGCACGAGATCCCGCTCGACCCCGAGGCGAACCGCACCGGAAACGTGTGGCACGCGCACCTGCCCAAGTGCAGCGACCAGCTCCTGTACGGCTACCGCGTGGACGGCCCCAAGAACCAGCACAAGGGCCAGCTCTTCGACAAGGACCTCGTGCTCCTCGACCCGTACGCCACCGCGACGGTCGCGGGCGACCGCACCAAGTACGGCGTGCCCAGCGAGACCGCCAAGCCCGGCGAGGAGTGCTGGCCGCAGTACGCCGGCGCGGTGCCTTCGCGCGACGACGTCTTTGACTGGGAGGGCGTCACGTCCCCCGGGCACGCGATGTCGGACCTGTGCGTCTACGAGACGCACGTGCGCGGCTTGACGGCTTCTGATCCCGGGGGCGGGACGTACGAGGCGGTCATCGACAAGCTTCCGTACCTGAAGCGCATGGGCTTCAACGCGCTGGAGCTGATGCCCATCGCCGAGTTCAACGAGCTCGAGTACTACAGCGACAACCCGGTGACGGGCGAGAAACGGTTCAACTTCTGGGGGTACTCCACGGTGAACTTCTTCTCCCCCAAGCAGCTCTTCGCGAAGTCCGCGGGCGAAGACTGCGGCCGCGCGGCGAACCGCGAGCTCAAGACCATGGTGCGCGAGTGCCACCGCAACGGTATCGAGGTGATCTTGGACGTGGTGTTCAACCACACCGCCGAGGGTAACGAGCGCGGGCTCACCTTGTCGCTGCGCGGGTTCGACAACCGCACGTACTACATGGTGGCGCCCGAGGGGCAGTTCTACAACTACTCCGGGTGCGGGAACACCGTGAACTGCAACCACCCCGTGGTGAGGCAGATGATCGTGGACTGCCTCAAGCACTGGGTCCAGGAGTACCACATCGACGGCTTCCGCTTCGACCTCGCCTCGATCATGACGCGCGCGCCCTCGAGCTGGGACCGGCTGTCCAACGAGGGCTGGCCCACCACCGGCGTCGACAACAACGAGATCTCCGTCGGCGACGCGCTCGGGGACCCGCCCGTGATCGCGATGATCAGCAACGACCCCGTGCTGGGGGACGTGAAGCTCATCGCCGAGGCCTGGGACGCCGGCGGCCTGTACCAGGTGGGCAGCTTCCCGCACTACGGCAAGTGGGCGGAGTGGAACGGGCGCTTCCGCGACGACGCGCGCAACTTCATTCGCGGGTTCGACGGGTACGCCGGCTTGTTCGCCGAGTGCATCTGCGGCTCGCCCTCGCTGTACAAGGACACCGGCCGCAAGCCGTACCACAGCCTGAACTTCATCACCGCGCACGACGGGTTCACGCTGAGAGACTTGGTGTCGTACAACGAGAAGCACAACGACGCCAACGGCGAGAACAACCAGGATGGCGAGGAGAACAACCAGAGCTGGAACTGCGGTTTGGGGCCGCACGAAGACGGAGACGGCGCGACGCCCGTGGCGAAGGTGCTGCGAGACCGGCAGATGCGCAACTTCTTCGCCGCGCTGTTCGTCTCCCAAGGGACGCCCATGGTGTACCAGGGCGACGAGTACGGTCACACCAAGGGCGGGAACAACAACACGTACTGCCACGACAACGCGCTCAACTGGGTGGACTGGGACGCTGCGAAGGATCCGGTGAAGAACACCGGGTTGTCGCGCTTCTGCCGTTTGATGCGCCAGTTCAAGGCGAAGCAACCCGCGCTGAGGTTGATGGACTTCCCCAACGAAAACAACATCAAGTGGCACGGGAACGAGCCGGATGAGCCCTCCTGGGACGAGGAGAACCGGTTCGTGGCGTTCACCGTGCAGTCGCACGACCCCGGCGCCGAGATCGGGCTCGGGAAATCGGAGCAGATTTACTGCGCCTTCAACGCGTACCACCTACCCGCCAAGGTGGTGCTTCCCAACCCCCCCGACGGGTGCGCGTGGAAGATGGTGGCGGACACGGCGCTGCAGCCGCCGTACGACTTCCTGGACGCGGACGACATCCCGGCGCAGTCCAAGGCGGCGGCGGAGGCGATGCTCAAGCCGCAGCTCGCGTCCAACTGCTACACCGTCATGGACAGAGCCTCGGTGATCATCCGCGCGGAGCGGGTGAAGCCGCTGCCCGAGCCCGAGCCCGAGCCCGTGCCCGAGCCCGTGGCGGCGCCCGAGCCCGCGGCGGCCGCGGCCGCTCCGGCCGCCGACCCCGCGATGCCGCCCGCCCCGCCCGCCCCCGAGGCGCCTCCCGCCGCGTAGGCGCTGACGGCATGCTCGCGGTGCGGAGGAGCGGCGCGCGCGGGCAGGGACTGACGCATTCTTTAAATACAAAGATTTTTTGGAAAGGCGAGGAATTTTTGCCGCGACCCCGCCGGAACTTGTCAAACGAGAAAGTTATACATACAGGAATTCGTTCGCGCCCACGACACACCTCGGTACCCTCACGTCTCCGTCGCTTTGACCACCGCCTCGGCGACGGCGCGGCCGATGGCGTCCGCCGGCCCGGCGGCTTTGCCCTGGCACCCGCTCACGGCGAACACGCGCCCGCCGCCGAGCGCGTCGCACTGCAGCTCGCCGTCGTCCGTGCACGTCGTGACGCAGGGTTTGCTGACGAGCGACAGGAAGTTCACAGTGGGCATGAGCGACACCAGCACGTCGTGCAGCGCGTCCGCCACCGCCTCGTCGCCGTCGCTCCGCATCCACGCGTCCAGATCCTCGACGACGCTCTTCGTCCCCGCGGCGGAGTCGTCGAAAAAGTCGTTGGCGCCGCCGCCGATCTTGACGTACCACCCCCGCGGGGGGTCCGGCCCGGGGTACAAGATGGGGGGCAACACGTACACGGACATGGCCTCGTTCCGCGAGTGCGAGTTTTCCCGAACACCCGGGTGCGTCCCGGTTTCCGCGCGCGTCGCCTCCGCGCCCGACGCGAACTGGTACTTGACCGTGGGCATGTCGCGCAGCGCGCCGCGCGCCGCCGCCTCGGTCACCTCGGCGAGCAAAACCGTGCGGCGCGAGTTCCGGACCGTCCCGACGCCGCTTTTTAATTCTCGACGCGCGTTTCCGGGAGGGTTCGCGGGGGAAGCGCTGTAGAGACGAAGCGCTTCTGCGTCCGCGCTCGTCGCGGGAAGCAGCCCCGATGCCGTCGCGAGCCACCTGGTGTACGCGCCGCCGGCGAGGACCACGGCGTCGGCTTCGTACGTCTCGCCTTTTTTCGTTCGCACCGCCGCCGGCCCGGCGACGCCGCCGCGCGCGCCCGCCGGCGCGCGCGGCTCGTCCACGCGCACCGCGCTGTCCCGCACGATCGCGCACTTCGAGTGGCGGCCCTCGGTTTTTTTTTCCGTCTCGGTCACGTTTCCGCACGACGGCGCCGCCCCCGTCATGATCGCGTTCTGCGCCTGGATCATCTTCCCGGGGTCCACAAACCCGCCGACGGCGTCGCTCACGGCGACGTGCGTCTCGGGGACGCGCAGAAACGGAAACGCGCGCTCGACGTCGGCGCCGCGCGCGTGGCTCTCGAACGCCACGCCCGCGCGTTTCAGGAGCTGTCTGGGCTTCTCCACGAACGCGGGCGTCCCGCACGCCAGGCTGCCGCACTTGCGGAAGAACTCGACGCCCGATCGCCGTTCGATGGACGGGAACGCGTCGATGGAGCGCACGTTCCACTCGGTCCAGGTCTCCCGCCCCTCCGCGTCGAGAGGACGCACGATGCGTCCCACGTCGTCCGACGCGCTCGTCAAGGTATCCCCGCCGTCCAGCACGAGCACGGACTTGCCCGCCTCGGCGATGTGCCGGGCGACCGCGCTGCCGATCGGGCCGTTGCCCACCACCACCACGTCGTGCTTCGCGCGCGGAGCGGCGTCCGAGGAGGCGCGCGGGGACATGCGCGAGACGCCCCGGGGACGACGCGCGGGGACGCGGCGGGACGGGGGGCGGGACAGGGGAACCGACGCGGGAAGGCCGGGGAGAGACGGACTCGCGCGCGCGAGAGACAGCAGCCGCGGAGACATCGCCCCGACGCGGCTCGCTCTGAGCCTCGCCGTCGTCGGGAACGACATCGAGGTCGGACGCCGTCCAAGGAAAACGACGCGTGATGAAGCGACAGTGTTTTTCACGACGTGTCGTGTGATGACAACAGACGAGCGGAAAACTCGCAGCCAGCCCCCTCCAAAGAACGTCACCGTTCGTGACATACAAACGCGCGTCACGTTTACTCGGCCGCCGCCTTGCTCTTCTTCTTCTGCATCTTCTTGAGGTAGAAGTCGAGCTCCTTGCCCTCGAGCACGTACCCGTCGCAGCGCCCGCACTGGCCGGGGCGGCTGGTGACGAGCGCGTAGAGGCGCCCGGTGACGAACTGCGCGTCGATGTTCGCCGCGACGGCGTGCTTGGCGTTGCGCTCCTTGAGCTTCTTAACGAGCGCGTTGGAGCGCTTCCCTTCGATGTCCTCGCTCTCCACCTTCTCGCCGTTCTTCACCTTGATGCCAATCTTCTTGCCGTAGTGCTGCTGGTACCACGCGCGGAACGGCGCGGCGTCG
>MDSV01239163.1_pt1 | contig 29921 bp, 32 predicted proteins | sample 810851 | NCBI WGS metagenome assembly MDSV01 (sample SAMN05326640, study PRJNA326480) | marine metagenome | isolation source: seawater | place: Atlantic Ocean: North East | collected 2012 | reverse complement strand
TAGAAATGTTAGTTTTGGCATAATCACACTATATCATTAATATCTTTGCCTGTAATTAATGACTTGATGCTATTATTCATTCTTCGTTCTACATAGAATTCACAAGTAACCTCAAGATTTTTATTTGCATTTTTAATAGTTTCAAGTTGATTCGTGTAAATAGCATTCTTTAGTTTGATAATAGCCTTGTTTATAATTTCGAGCTCATCTTCATTCAATAATTCTTTACTGTCTGTCTTCAAGGCTTGCTCAATCGCATATATTGACCTTTCAGACTCAACTATGTGTTCTTTCAAAGCTCTAAAGTTTTTATCAATTTCTGCTTTATTATTTGAAGAATTAATCATTTCTTGAATTGTCTCTGGCGTTAAACCATGTGACGGCTTGATTTCAATAGATGTTTCCTTATTTATTGTTTGTTCTTTTGCACTTACAGTTAATAATCCATCTGCATCAACTTGAAACTTTACTAAAATTCTTGCTGCTCCTGCTACAAGTGGCGGAATGTCTGATAAAACAAACTCACCTAATGATATACATTCAGAAATATCTTCTCTCTCTCCTTGAACGATTTTAATCATCATTTTAGTTTGTCCATCTTTGAATGTAGTAAATGTTTTTTCTGATGATGTAGGTATAGGAGTATTCCTAGGAATAACTTTTTCTGATAGTCCTCCATATGTTTCAATACCAAGTGACAAAGGCAATACATCTAACAAAAGGAAATCGTCTCTAGTGTTACCTGATAGAATCTCTGCTTGTATAGCAGCTCCCTCAGCTACTACAGTATCTGGATTGAGATGATCTAGAATATCGATCTTAAAAGTGTCATTAAGTTTTTCTTTAACAAGACTAAGTCTTGAGGAACCTCCAACTAAAATAATATTATTTATTTCATCTATCCTTAATGATGATTCAATGATAGCTTCCTTCATAATATTTATTGTACTTTCAACTAAAGAATTAATTATGTTATTTAAACTCTCCACTGTTAATATGACATTATAGCGCTCATCTCTAGCTAAATTATTTTCAAACAACTGATGTTTGAGTGATCTTGCTATAATATAAAGTTCCGTGATAGATAATTTTGATAAATGTTCATACTCCTTTGATATGTGTTCTATTATCAGCCTATCAATGTCATCACCTCCAAGATGTGTATCACCTTTTGTAGAAAGAACCTTAAATATACCTTGTTCAATAGTTAGAACAGATACATCAAATGTGCCGCCACCAAAATCATAGACCACAAAGTTGCCTGTTTGATTATCATTGATTCCATAAGCAATCGCTGCAGCAGTGGGTTCACTTATTAATCGTAGTATCTTAATATCTGCCATTTCTGCAGCTAATTTTGTTGCCTGTCTTTGCATATCATTGAAGTATGCAGGAACTGTAATGACTGCAGATTCTACTGATTTATTGTCTTTATTTGCAATATTGCATAGGTGAGATAGTATTTTTGATGATAACTCTATAGCATTATATTTATTATTACCCAGCTTCACTCTTGGTATGTCTAAACCAGAATCTATTGATAAATTATCAAAATTAACTTTCAATGCTTCTTCTGTATTTAAACCAATAAGTCTTTTTATTGATGTTATTGAATTACCATCATGTTTACATCCTATTAGTAGCTCCCCATTAATCTCTGAAATAACTGATGGAATAAGAGGTGAATTATTATCACTAAATATAGTAATTTTATTATCTATACTCTCAGCTATTAATGAATTTGTAGTCCCGAGATCAATACCAACACAAAATTTCTTTTCTAAATTTGTTTTTATGTCAGGGTCGGATATTTGTATTAGTGCCATATTATATACTTAGGTTGTTAATATTTTTTTTATAGAACTTTATCATTGAATTATTTTGATGAAGTATATCAAATTCATTATTAAAAAGATTTTTTTTCATCTCTATAATTAATTGAGAGATTTTGTCTTTAATTTCTAATTTAACAGTACTATATTCTGATACTTCACATTTATTAATTTTCTCCGTAAGCTCCATTTGTTCAATTAAAAACTCTTTGTTTTTAAAGGTTTTATTTTCATCATAAATATAGTTATTAATTTTTAAAATATAATCAACTCTGGACACAAGATCTTTAAGAGCTTTATAAGCATCATTTATATGAGTTGAAATCCTAGCTGCCATTGATTTTTCAATTGATGAAGAATTTATAAACTTATCGGGATGAAATTTTGACTGAAGTTTAAGGTATTTTGAATCTAAATCATTAAGATTTATAATGACATTAATTTCTATATCAAATAATTCAAAATAAGTAAGGTTGAGCGGTGACATTATACATTGAAGCTTTCGCCGCAACCACAGGTGTCTTTTACGTTAGGATTATTAAATTTAAATCCTTCATTAATACCCTCTTTTGCAAAATCTACTTCAGTGCCTTTTAAATAAACATAACTTTTAGGATTAATTATCAATTTAATACCTTTATCTAAAAAAACATTATCATCTTTATTTTCGCTATCAGCAAATTCTATAACGTATGCTAAACCCGAGCATCCAGTTGTTTTTACACCAAGTCTAATACCAACTCCCTTGCCTCTTTGATTTAGTTGTCCCTTAATATGGTCCGCAGCTTTTTGTGTAATGCTAATCATAAATTAATGTGTATTCCATTTAATAGATTTAATATCAACACCATCTTTATACATATCCCATAAAGGTGATAAATCTCTTAGCTTAGCTACAGATTTTTTTAATAAATCAACTGCATAATCAACTTCTTCCTCAGTTGTGTATCTACCGATAGTAATTCTAATTGAGCTATGAGCTAATTCATCATCCCTTCCAAGGGCGCGAAGAACATAGCTTGGTTCTAAGCTTGCTGAAGTGCATGCAGAACCTGATGACACAGCTATATCTTTGATAGCCATTATCAGACTTTCACCTTCAACATAATTGAAACTTACATTGAGATTACCGGGTATTCTGCTATGGAGGTCACCATTCAAATATATTTCTTCTACATCTTTTAATTGATTCCAAAATTTATCTCTAAGTTTTTTAATGCGAAGATTATCTGCTTCCATTTCTTCATTAGCTATTCTGAATGCTTCACCCATACCCACTATCTGATGCGTTGGAAGAGTGCCAGATCTGAAACCTCTTTCGTGACCTCCGCCGTGCATTTGAGCTTCTAATCTAACTCTAGGTTTTCTTCTAACAAACAAAGCTCCTATGCCTTTTGGTCCATAGACTTTGTGTGCAGATAATGACATTAAATCAACATTAAATTTGTTTACATCAATATCAACCTTTCCTGGACTTTGAGCTGCATCTACATGAAATAATATTTTGTGCTTTTTACATATTTGACCAATGCTCTCTAAGTCTTGTATAACGCCTATCTCGTTATTGACATGCATAATGGATATCAGAAGCGTTTCTTCAGTAATAGCGTCTTCAAGTTTTTCAAGACTTACTAATCCATTTGGCTCTGGATCGAGATAAGTTACGTTGTAACCTTCCAACTCCAGTTGCCTCATGGTATCAAGAACTGCTTTATGTTCAGTCGAAAGTGTTATTAAATGTTTACCTTTAGATTTATAAAAATGTGCAGCCCCTTTAATTGCTAAATTATTAGATTCTGTTGCGCCGCTAGTCCAAACAATTTCCTTAGTATCACATTTAAGAAGATTAGCAACATTAGTACGTGCTGTTTTGATAAGATGATCACTATCCCAGCCAAAAGAATGAGATCTTGATGCAGGGTTTCCAAATGCCCCGTCAAGTGTCAGACATTGTGACATTTTATCCGCAACACGTTTATCTACAGGTGTTGTTGATGAGTAGTCTAAATATATTGGAATACTCAGAGTAGAATTTATTTTTTTTGTATTAGCTGACATTAGTCTTGCTCTCCCTTGCATCGTGCAAATTATGTATAACTTGGTTAGTGATCACATCTTCGATAGTTATACTTTTCATATAGTCCTTTATAATTTTGTTAAGTCCTGTCCAAACATGATGAGTAGTACATGGCTTATCTTTCAAGCAATTCATACTTCCGGCACATTGTGTCTGGTCAATATTCTCATCTACAGCCGTAATAATTTCGAATAATGAAATTTCACTACATTTTCTATTTAGTGTATAACCTCCGCCAGGACCTCTTCTGCTAGATACGACTTTATTGTTTTTCAATTTACAAAAAAGCTGTTCCAGGTAGGACAACGATATCCCTTGTCGGTCTGAAATGTCCCTGAGTGATACTGCGCCTTGTTGGTTCTGGGCTAGGTCAATCATAGCTGTGATAGCATATCTCGATTTAGTACTTAATTTCATGAGTGAATTATCATATACCTGACTTATCTAGTCAACAATTATTTTTTTAAGGCTTTTACAATTTTACTTAAAATACCAAGGTATAAATTGACTTCGTTTTCAGATAAATTCGACTTATTAAATATTATATGAATGTTTTGAATAAGTGATTTTTTATTTTTGTTAGTAATAATGTCTAAGTACTCCATTATGTATAGGAATTTTTCTATTAGAACAAGTTTACTAGCATGATTAGCTAAATCAGATGATTTTGCTCTTAATGATTTTGTATTACGTGATTTAAAGTATTCATATGTGAATATCTGAACAGAAGATGCAAGATTGAGAGATGTGTACGCACTGTCTGTGGGAATAGATACGAGATAATTACACAGCTGAAGTTCTTCATTAGATAGGCCTGATTGTTCATTTCCAAATACAATTGAAATATTTTCTTTTGCATATTCATTTAACAGTATCATTAATTTATCTATTGATAGTGAGGGGATATTTGATTTTCTAGATCTTGCTGAGAAACCTATAGTCAATTTAGACGATGCCAATGCATCTCTTAATGTTGGAGATATTAAGGCATTATCAAGAATATCAATACATCCGACAGCTTGAGCATTCGCAATATCTGATGGAAATTTTTTTGGTTCAACTAAAGTAAGATTTTTTAAACCCATTGTTTTCATTGCTCTTGCTGTAGATCCTATGTTGCCCGGATGACTTGTGTTTACTAAAACAATATTAATATTACTAGACATAATGTAATATACACTATCAACAAAATAATATTATGCAACCAAGACTAAATATAGCAAAATCTGCAGGTGAACTTATTGAGGAAGAGGTAAGAAGATTTTTCATAAACAAAAGTACTGATGCACTGAAAAATATGCCCATAAGAGAAATACTAACAAGTAAGGCTGTAGAACATATCAATACATACTATAAATTTGGTGATAATGATTTTATTGCTTTTGCTTATAAAGAGGACCAGGATCGGCTTCGTTTAGAAAACCCTAATATTATTTATGACAAATCGAAGCATAGTGTTGATTCATATATATGGTCCATAAATTTTATACATGATTATGACAACTTTTGTAGAAAATTACCTTTCTGGACTTTATCATTATCAATTATTCATAAGGAAAATGTTATTTCTACATTACTGTTAAATCCATTTTTGGATATACTATTATTCAGCGAGAAAGGTTCCGGTTCAGTAAATAATCAAAGAAAAATTAGATCAACAGGTGTTTCAGATATACCTGTTTATGCTGCTTCTAATGATATTACTGTACCAGAAAGATTTAATTCATTGGAAAAACTATCTCTTAATTCTGTATCTGTTGAATTAATTTACTTATCAAAAGGGTTAATTGATTTATATTTTTTAAGTCTAGATGAATACGATCATAACCAAGATTGTTTACTTGTTGCTAGAGAAGCTGGAATTATCACAAATAGATCTGATAACTATATTGTAATGGCTAATGAAAATAATATGAAAAAGTTGTATTAACCTTCTTCAGGCCTTGTTATGCCAAAATAAGATAAACTTGTACTTGCTATGAATATAGATGAGTATGTACCAATTATTATTCCAATTAGCATTGCTATAGAGAAGTTTTCAACAGCATTACCGCCAAACATTAGTAGTGAAATTATAACTAATAGAGTTGTAAGTGATGTAACGAGGGTTCTTGATAAAGTTTGATTTATCGATTTATCAAGAACATCAAATATAGAGAGCTTTCTTAGCTGAATATTATTTTCTCTTATACGATCAAAAACTACAATTGAGTCATTTAGCGAGTATCCAATTACTGCTAATATTGCAGCAAGTACACTAAGATCAAATGTTAAGTCAAAAACAGAAAATACTCCAAGAGTTATTATTACATCATGAATTAATGCTGATATTGCTCCTAATCCATAAATGAGTTCGAATCGTAAAGCAACGTATATAAGAATACTGAAAAGTGCAATTAACATTGCCCATTCACCTTTATCTCTTAATTCACTACCTACCTGTGCCCCAACATACTCAAGTTTTGTTATAATAAAAGTATCAGAATCAAAAATTTCATTGATATAGGTGTTTATATTTTTTTGTTTAAAAATTTCTTCATCCTTGAGTTTTATTAAAATTTCACTACTTGAACCATACAATTGAACTGAAACATCATTTAAACCATTTTTGTATAGCTTATCCTGAACATCTACAACAGTTATTTGATTATCAAACTTTAATTGAACTATGTAACCGCTAGAAAAATCTATACCAAAATTAAAGCCTTTTACTATAATGCTAGACAAAGAAATAACAATTAAAAAAGCAGAGATAATCAAAGGGATTTTTCTCATACTCATAAACTTAATATCCAAATCTTTCACAATTCTAAACATTATATTGATAGACCTTTATTATTTTTGTTTTCATAGATAATACTCACTATTGCTCTAGTACCAACAATTGCAGTAAACATGGATGATAATATTCCTATGACAAGCGTTACTGCAAATCCTTTCACAACACCTGTACCTATTGTCAATAGAGCTACAGCAGCAATTAGAGTGGTAATGTTTGCATCAGAGATAGTTGAGAATGCTTTATTATAACCAGAAACAATACTCGCGTTTGGACTGTTACCGTTTATGATTTCCTCTCTAATTCGCTCATATATTAATACATTGGCATCCACGGCCATTCCAACCGTTAATACAATCCCTGCTATACCTGATAATGTAAGCGTAGCTTGGAAGAGTGATAATGTTGCAGTAATTATTAAAATATTTACAAGTAATGCGATATTTGCTACAAAACCAAATTTTTTATAGTAAACAAACATAAATAGCACAACTAGTAGCATACCCAGTGCCATAGAGTCACGACCTGAGATAATATTTTGACTCCCTAGGCTAGGTCCAACTGTTCTCTCTTCTATTATTGTCATGGGTGCACTCAATGAACCAGATCTTAATAGTATTGCTAAGTCTTTAGCTTCTTGGAGATCTAGTCCCGTAATTTGAAAACGCTTGCTAAATGCCTCTCTAATAGTTGCAACGTTAATAACTTGATTTTTATCTTGCTCTACAAACACAACCGCCATTCTATTACCAATATTTTTAGATGTTGTTTCAAGCATATTGGAAGCTCCATAAGAGCTTAGGTTAACAAAAACGGCAGGTTGATTGGTTTGACCGTCAAAACCTGAATTTGCGCCTTCAATATCCTTACCAGATGCAATCACATTTCTTGAAAGTAAAATTGGTGAACCATTTTTATGACTATATAGTAATGATTCGCTTATAGTATTCGTACCAGCAGCTAATGATTGGTTCCAGTCATCAGGATTACCTTTTGTTAATCTGAACTCTAGTGTTGCTGTAGAACCAAGTATATTTTTCGCTCTTGTGGAATCTTGTAGTCCTGGAAGCTGAACTATAATACGATCTTTGCCTTGCTGCTGAATAATTGGTTGAGAAACCCCTAGTTCGTCTACCCGAGATCTCAGAATAGTAATATTTTTTTTCATAGAGGCCTTAATATCATTATCTAATGAGTCTTCGGATAAGTTAGCGACTAAGTTCAAACCATTATCTAATACATTAGTGGTTATCTCATAGTCTGAAAAATTGTCTTCGAGGATAGTCATGACCTCTGGTTTTATTGTTTTCTCGTTTAATTTGAAAGTTACCTTTTGATCTTGACTAGTAAAGTTGTCATATCTAATACTATTGTCTATGAAGAAATTTCTAAGATTGCTTTCAAGTTGATTAATTCTAGCTTTTTTTACATTTTCACTATCTATTTGAAGTAAGAAATGAACACCTCCTTTTAGATCCAACCCAAGAGATACAGGATTTGCGTTTATAGCGCTCAACCAACGGGGTATCTGGTTGTAGTTGCTAAGTGTGTATTGATTAGATTTTTCTGATACTAATTTATTGTAAGCTTCTAACTGATGATCAATGGATTGAAAAAAAATACTATTCCCATCAATTCCAAGGCTAGTAAGATTATATTTAGTTGATAGTGATAGTAAATCATCTTTAGGTAATTTCTTATCCTCAAATGTTGTGACATTAATTGATGGGTATGTACTATAAAAGTTTGGTAAAGAATAGATTACTGCATAAGTTAAAACTAGCAGTACTAATATGTATTTCCAGGTAGGATACTTGTGCATTATTTAATGTGGTCGATTGTGTTTTTAGGTAATATTTGATTAATTGAGTTTCTTTGTAATTTAATTTCTGAATTACTAGATATTTTTAGCATTGCATAAGTATCTGTTAGTTTTGTAATCTTTCCATAAATACCTCCTGATGTAGCAATTTCATCTCCGACCTTGAGTGATGCAACCATTTTTTTATGTTCTTTAAGTTTCTTTGATTGAGGTCTAATTAGAATAAAATACATTAATACCAAGATAAATATTGGAAGTAAAAAACCTATCATAGATGGTTCTTGTTGCCCTGCTGCATATGCTGATTCAATCATTATTTTACCTCCTTAAAATTACTTTCTAATTTAATAATTAATTCATCTAATGTTGATGTTATAACAGCATTTCTAAGTTGTGCCATTAAATTCTGGTAAAAGTATACATTATGGATTGTCATAAGTCTCGCTGCTAATATCTCATTACATCTATCTAAGTGCTTAATATAGGAAATACTAAAGTTTTTGCAAGTATAACACTGACAATTAGGGTCTATAGGGGATGTATCATTTATATATTTTGCATTTCTAATTCTTTTTATACCCTCTGATGTAAATAACTGTCCATTCCTCGCATTTCTAGTAGGAATCACACAGTCAAACATATCTACGCCAGCTTTCACTGCGTATGCTATATCCAAGGGTTTGCCGATGCCCATAACATATCTTGGTTTATTTTCTGGAAGTTTATGAGCGTTCTCATCTATTATCTCATGCATAACATCCGATGGTTCACCTACTGATAATCCTCCGAGTGCATACCCATCAAAGTCCATGTCAATAAGAGCTTGTCTTGACGCTTCTCTCAGTTTTGGATACATGCCACCTTGGACTATTCCAAAAAGTGTTTTTGATGCGTAGTTAGCTTTTTTTGAACGCTCAGCCCAACGAAGAGATAGTTCCATTGATTTTTCTGTCGTACTAAGATTGGAAGGATATTTTATACATTCATCAAAAATCATCATTATGTCTGTATTAATTTTAGTTTGAACATCTATGGAAGTCTCAGGTGTCATGAATACTTTTTCGCCATTAAATGGAGAACGGAACTCAGCACCTTCTTCAGTAATCTTTACATCTTTTCCTAAACTATACACTTGGTAACCACCAGAATCTGTTAGCACTAAACCATCCCAATTCATAAATTGGTGTAGACCTCCTAATTTTTGAATAAGAGCAGTCCCGGGCCTAAGCATAAGATGGAATGCGTTAGACAGGATTATTTCTACATTACATCTTTTTAAATCAAATGAATCCATTGTCTTCACTGATCCATAAGTTCCTATTGTCATGAATGCAGGCGTGTTAATAGTTTTATTATTAACTGTAAAGGACCCAGCTCTTGCATGTCCATTATTAGATTCTATAGAAAACTTCATATTAAACTTTTATCAACATACTATCCCCATAACTATAAAACCTATAGTTATTTTCAACAGCATGTTTATATAATTCTAGTAATTCTTTCCTTCCAATTAATGCAGCCACCATTAACAATAATGTTGATCGTGGCAAGTGAAAATTAGTTACTAGGCCGTCAATAACTCTAAAGTTATATCCTGGAGTTATGTATAAATCAACATCTCCTTCATAGCTGCCGGTCAATCCTTTTGAAGCATAGTTCTCCAAAGCACGAGCTGCAGTGGTACCAACAGCTATCACTTTTTTATTAACTGACTTAACTTCCTTTATAAGATTGATTAAGCCCTCTTTAATTTTACAATGCTCTGTACCAATATCATGCTTGGAATAATCATCATCACTTAAAGGCTTGAAGGTATTATATGTAACATGAAGTGTCAGATATTCTATAAATACTCCTTTTTGTTTTAATTGATTAATAATTTTATCTGTAAAATGTAAACCGGCTGTGGGTGCTGCTACTGATCCTTCGTATCGAGCATAAGTTGTTTGATATCTCTCAATATCATTTTTTGTTACTTTTCTTTTAATATATCTAGGTAGTGGAACTTCGCCACTTTTTATAAACACATCCATAATATTATTCCTATAAGAGAGAGTTACATAATTTTTTTCAATTTTATTAATCACAAAAAAATTATTTTCATTTATATATAGCTTAGAATTTAATATAGGTTTTCTGGATGATCTATAAATACAAACTGCTGTTTGTAAGTTCACGCTCTTATGAAAAAGTATCTCTACTACTCCACCGCTCTCTTTTTTCAAGAATAGTCTTCCCGGTATAACTTTTGTATCATTCAAAACTAATAGATCTCCCTTTTGTAAATAATTCGTCAAGTGTTTAAAAAGTTTGTGTTTGATTGTCTGACTTTCATCAAAGATCATTAACTTTGACTCATCTCTATTTTTGACAGGATGATAGGCAATTAGCGCTTCAGGTAAATCATAATCGTATAATTTTATACTTGTTTTCATTGGGTTGAATTATAGATTATCATCATTGCAAATTAAAAAGAAATTTGTTACAAAATAGATAGTTCATAATTCAATATATACACATGGGAGTGTGAAAATGGCATTAATAAAAGGTTTCCCACATGACGGTATTGTTACTATTAATCGTGTAATTCTTAAAGAAGGTCGAACATTGGATGAGTTACAAGAAAGAGTGGCGTTAATGTGTGAAAACGTGAAGACATATCATTCAGAAACAGGTTTCATAGGTGGCATGGTTGTGTTGAATAGTGGACAAATATCAAATGAAGGAAGTAATGTTGGAAAAGCTCTTGAAAGTGATCTAAAAGACAGGGAGGCGCTTATAATAACTTATTGGAAATCCTATGAAGAGCATGAAAACTCTCATAAAAGTGATAAATTTCAGCCTCTATTCCAAAAAGTAATCGATCTTTGTCAAAATGGAAATGAAGAGATTGTATACGATATGCTATGGCAAGGTGAAGCTTATACACCAGAAATGGCTAGAATGGCACAGTCTGCGAAAGAGGAAAATAGTTAAACTATAGGCGGGTTCTTTTTATTAGTTCTTTTGTGACGTCCGCCAATTAATTTATGCTTTTTCAATTTTTCATCTAGCTCCTCTAGTGTTGTATCTTCCAATCGAATATTTCTGGAAAGCAAAATTTGTTTTTTGAAATATAAAACACCAAATATTACAAGAACTATCAGAACAATATATATGATATAATCCATTATTTAATAATGATAACACATAATTAACAATATTACGCCACTGTGGTGGAATTGGTAGACACGAGGGACTCAAAATCCCTTTTTCGCAAGAAAGTATCGGTTCGAGTCCGATCAGTGGTAAAAAACAATGTATGAATATATTGCAAAAAATTTAAAAAAAAGGGGAATTGAATTAGATTCAGGACAATCAGAGTTAGTTCATAAAATGATTGAGTCTGTACAACCTGAAAAAGATATTACAAATAAAATTGAAAATAAATCAGCTAAGAGAGGTTTCTATGTTTGGGGTGATGTTGGAAGAGGGAAAACATTAATTATCAAAGCTTTTTTTAACTTACTAACAGAGAGAAAAGCAGCTTTTCATTACATGGAATTTATGCAAACTATTCATGATGAATTATCAAATTTATCTGGAAAAAAAAATCCTTTGAGCATTATAGCTAGGTCTTTGAGTAAAAAATGTAAGGTAATTTTCATAGATGAATTTCAAGTCGAAGATATAACAGATGCAATGATTATTGGTACTCTCCTTAATGAACTTATCAAGTTAAATGTATGTCTTTATTTTACCTCAAATGCACATCCAGATGATTTATATAAAAATGGACTGCAAAGAGAGACATTCATTAATGAAATGAAAACTATGCAACAGTCAATTACTCTACATAAAATCGAAGGTATAATAGATTACAGATCAAGAAATATTGTTAATTTAAATAAAGATAGTTCTGATAATAATTTTGATGATAATAGTATTATTAATTTTTTAGAAAATAATTTTGAAAATTTAAATTTTAGTAAAAAGTATTCCATCAATTCTAGAATATTTAGTTGTAAAGCAACGTCGAGTGATTTTTTGTGGATATCTTTTTCTGATTTTTTCAACGAGCCATGTGGAGATAAAGAATATATTGAAATATCAGAAAATATTGAATGGATTTTTATAAATGATTTTATTACATGTAATGATGATTCAGCTGATATTATTAGAAGATTTATATCATTTATTGATATTTGTTATAGAAACAAAATAAAAATTAAATTCTTTTTTAATAAGCACACATACAATGAAATATATACAGGTGATAAACTTAAAGAACTTTGGGAGAGATGTAGTAGTAGACTTAATGAAATGCAATCACTAGAATATTTAACATAATTTAGAGGAATAAAATGAAGAAAACACTTATATATGGCGTTGGTAATGCTCTTGTTGATAGCGAATACAAAGTGACAGACAAAGAGCTTAACCAGCTTAATTTAACAAAAGGCTGCATGGAACTTAATGATATAGATAATCATATTAAACTAAGTAATGAACTTAAAAACAAACATGGAATTGTGAAAATGATGCCGGGCGGATCAGTTGCAAATTCATTATACGCACTTGCACAATTTGGAGAAAATGTAGTTTTTACTGGTAGAATTTCAAGAGATAATATAGGAGCTTCATTTGAAGAATCACTCAAGTTTGTTGGAATGCAATCAGCAATTAAACAAGTTGAACATGGAATAACTGGTGAATGCATTGTTATGATTACACCAGATCATGAAAGAACAATGTACACATACCTGGGTGTATCATCCGATTTATCAAAGGAGGATATCTCAAAGGATGCGATTATTAATTCAGAATATCTCTTAATTGAAGGGTACCTTGTTACCTCAGATGCAACAAAGAATGTTGCTAAATATTGTTTAGATATAGCTAATGAAAATAGTATAAAGAAAATTATTACTCTATCAGATCCAAATGTTGTGAGCTTTTTCAAACAGAATATGATGGAATTAATTCATAAGAAGTTTGATATTATTTTCTGTAATAAACAAGAAGCTTTCAATATCTCTTCTACAGATAACATAAACGATTCTATAAAGTTTCTTAAAAATTTTTCTAATGAAATAATAATTACTTCTGGTAGTGATGGTGCATATGTTTATCACGATAATAATCTTACACATGTTGTAAGTGATAATATTGTTCCAGTTGATTTAACAGGTGCAGGAGATATGTTCTTAGCATCATATCTATTGTCAAAAACTAAGAATAAAAGTATTTCAGAATCAATAGAGTTTTCAAATAAGTGTTCAGGAAAGATTATTCAAAAATATGGAGCCAAATTTGATAGTGAAAATGATTATAAAGTACTTTTGACAGATTTATAGAGAGTCGTTAATCTTTTCTAGCTCTTCACTTGGATTTCGACTTGTTGTTATACTTCTCCCTATAACTATGTAGTCAGAGCCGAGTTCCAAAGCTTCTTTAGGTGAAATTACTTTGTGATGGTCATTGACGTCATTATTTGTTCTTACGCCAGGTGTAACGAAAATCATATTTTTTGTCCTAATGGTTTTAATATCATATGGAGAGCAAACAAAACCGTCTATATTTGCATCTATACCAATATCTTTTAATCTTTTTAGTTGATCTAGTCTTTTACAGCCATATATTTTTAAGCAATCCTCATCTGATAAACTCGTGAGAGCAGTAACTCCAATTAGTTTAGAGTCAGACTGACAATCATTTTTTGCTTTCATGGCGGCAGCAGCCATATTATATCCACCAGATAAATGAATGTTTAGCATCCATACATTTAGTGAAAATGCAGATATACAAGCCTTATAAACCGTTGTAGGAATATCATGAAATTTCAAGTCAAGAAATACCTCAAATCCTTTTTTGTGAATTTCATCTATTATAGGAGGACCATACTTTGTAAAAAGTTCCTTACCAATTTTAAGTCTACATGAATTGGAATCTATACTATCAATAAATTTAAAAGATGCTTCTTTATTGTCATAATCTAAAGCAACTATGATTTTAGTTCTCTCAGACATCTAATGATACCCTATCACTAATTGTATGTGGTTCAATTGTTTCCCAATGATTACATGAAGGACAGTGCCATATATGACTTTTAGTGGTATAACCACAATTACTGCAATTATATGTTAGATAGTTTTTACTAATTAAAGATAACAATTCTAAGTTTGTTTGCTTCTCATCTTCATTATTGTTTTTTCTAACGTAAAGATTATCAAAGATATTTGTAAAGACATTTTCATGAGTCTTATCTACATATTCTTTTGGTGAATCGTATCCATTAATATTAAACATAAACTCATAAAGTAAAGGAGAAAATTGATCAGAATTTGAAAATTCTAGTACTATTTTATAAATTCTTTGATCAATATTTTTATCTTGATGGATTGTAGATAATTCTATTATATCATGAGCTAGTACAATTAGGAATTTAGCATCAATTTTTAAAAGACTTTCAAGATTATCCAAAGCGTCTTTTGGATTTGAGTGGACATTCAACTTAAATAACATTAAAAATGCTCGTTTACTATTACTAAATATATCAATAGCTTTTCTTAGGACAGTAATAGATTTGTTTAATTGGCTATCTTTTTCATATTCATGTGCTTTTTCACAATAGTAATGTGATATTAAGAGATTGATTTTATTGCCCCTAATTATTTCCTGTTTTAGGTTCTTGGTAAAAGAAATTGCACTATCCCAATCTTTAGAGAGCTCATATATCAACAATAGATATTCAGAGCAAGAATCATCATATGATTTATTATTCTTTAAGTTTAAAAGTATTTTTTCAGACTTATCATAAAGTCCTGCAGAAAAAAAATCTTTACCAAGCTCATATAATGTTTGATTTTTTATACTTCTATCTAATTTAGGTCTTGATAATAGGTTTTGATGAATCAAAATTGCTTTATCAAACTCTCCCCTTCTTCTATAAACACCTCCTAGTGCTAGATGTGTTTCAATAGTAGAGCTATCAACATCTATAAGGTCAGTGAATATTTTTAACGCCTTGTCATCTTCATCATTTAGCAAGTAATTTAATCCTCTATAATATTCAGCACTGTATATTTTAGACGGTAAATCAGTATGGGAAGGTTTTTTGTAAACTATATAAACTAAAACAAGGAAAATAAAAATTGATAAAAGTAGTATCTCTATCATTCAGTTCCATCTCTTAATGGATTTCTTCTTAAATTATCTAATTCCTCTTGATTATTATCAAGTGTCGATTTCATCTGTCGATATTTTTTTTTATATGCAAATACAATGCTTACAAGATAGATTGATGTTGTAATAATGCCCGCAATGAATGAATAAAGGATAAGCAATGATAGAGGAATATCATAATCATAAATATAGAGTCTAATCTGAGTAACTTCGTAATTATATGTCGATATAACAACAGCAGTTATTATCAATAGAGATGTGAATATTAGAAAAAACAATTTACCCATGTATATATTCTAATGTAATTTAATGAAATTGAATAGATTATATATTATTAACTCTATTCTTAAGCTCTTTGCTAGGCTTAAAATGCACTGTGTTTCTTCTCTCTAAGGCAATCTTGTCACCAGTCTTAGGATTTCTTGCAATACGAGACTGATGTGTATGCAAACAGAAAGTTCCAAAACCTCTTATTTCAATTCTGTCACCTTGGTATAAATTTGCGCCCATAAAATCAATAATTTTTTTGACTGAATACTCGGTGTCTGCAAGGCTCAGATTATTTTTTTCGCTAACTAGATTGATTATATCAGATTTATTCACTATTAGCTGACAGTAGACAAATTATTTGATGATTCTTTTTATCAATTGATTTAACGTTACATTCAATTGTTTGGAATGCTTCTAATGTATTATTTTCTAGGACATCCCTGAGTTCTTTCTGTAAAAGCTTAAGCGATCCATTCAGGTTATTGGCTAATTTTAAATATACACCTGTATCTGAAATGCTTGCAATATCTGCGGATATTTCTGAACCAACTTTTATATCTTGTGTGAGTAAATCAAAATGTGATTCATTATATTGTTTCAGGCCTAGAGATATTCTTTCCCTTTCAGAGTCTATAGACAGAACTACTGATTTAATGGAACTTCCCTTTTTGTATGTTCTAATGAAATCCTCAGGCTTTCCCATATTTGTTACATCAGAGATATGAATAAGACCATCAATGCCACCTTCTAGACCAACAAAAATACCAAAATCAGTAATCGATTTAATCTCACTTTCGATAATATCTCCTTTTTGATGCTTAGACGAGAATTCTTCCCAAGGATTCTGTAAACATTGTTTATAGCTTAATGAAAGTCTTCTTTTTTCCTCGTCAATTTCAATAACCTTGACATTTATCTTATCACCTAGATTAAGTACTTTCTTAGGACTTATATTCTTGTTAGTCCAGTCTAATTCAGATGTTCTCACTAAACCTTCAATGCTATCTCCAAGATCAACAAATACTCCATAATCAGCAATATTTACAACCTTACTCTCATATACAGCATCAAGTTCAATGTTACCCTCAACTTTTTCCCAAGGATCATCAGTCAACTGCTTCATTCCAAGACTGACTCGATTTTTCTCATCATCAAATTTGAGAACCTTAACGTCTATTTCATCGCCAACTTTTAATATTTCTTGAGGATGATTAATGCGTTTCCAAGATATGTCAGTGATGTGAAGTAGACCATCTATACCACCTAAGTCAATAAATGCACCATAGTCTGTTAAATTTTTTACAAATCCTTTAGTTATATTACCCTCTGCATATTTTTCTTTTATTTCTTCAGAGCTTGAATTCTGATCCAATAGTACTGCTTTCCTTGACAGCACAATATTATTTCTAATTTTATCCATTTTAATAATCTTGAAATCTAGTGTCTTACCTTCGAGGTAGTCAGTTTCTTTAGTAGGTCTTACATCTACTAATGAACCAGGAAGAAATGCCTTTACGTCCATAAGTTCCACAGTAAATCCGCCTTTAACTTTTCCACAAACTTTACCTGAGACAATTTCTTGATTTTTTAATAAATTCTCTAGTGTTGACCACACCTTCTTCCTCTTAGCTTTATCTCTAGAAAGTATTGTTTCTCCATATCCATCTTCTACTAAATCGAGCGTGACCTCGACAACATCTCCTATAGACACTTCAAGCTCACCGTCTGAATTAATAAACTGACTTTTAGGGATAATACCTTCTGACTTAAGTCCAGCGTTCGTAATTACGAAGTCATTTTTAATATCTATGACTGTTGCTGGAATTATTTCACCAGGTGTCATATTTAACTGTGAAATATTTGATTCTAATAATTTTTCAAATTCTGATGTAGTTGTCATATTTATATTTAATTAATTGATGTAATATTATACAAATTTAATATTTTATCAACAATTGCATCCGCTTTTACATGGGAAGTATCTAAAATATGTGCATTATTTGGTACTATAAGGGGTGATATGTCTCTATTAATGTCACTATGATCTCTTTTCTTAAGAGAATTATAAATATCATCATATATGACATCCTCACCTTTACTTATTAATTCTTCAAATCTCCTTCTTGCTCTTATACCAATATCAGCAGTAATATATATCTTAAGTTGTGCTTCTTTGAATACTTCTGAACCCATATCACGACCATTTGCAATCAATCCATTGCCCTTGATACATGAATGTTGTAGGTTAAGCATTCCCTTTCTAACATCTGGTACTTTCGAAACTATAGACGCAGCAATACCAACACTTTCATTATATAGAAAAGGATCAATCATTATATTTTCATAATATACTTCATATTCAAGCGTTGTCTCGTTAGATTTCAATGATATTTTAGAAAGTAATTCATCATAGTCTCTTATAGCCTCAATAGATGGATACCTATTACATGCAATATAACCAGCTGATCTATATAATTTCCCGCTATCTAACAATTTAAAGTTTAACTTCTTTGCAAGTAGTCTTGATATAGTCGACTTTCCTGAGCTGCTTGTACCATCAATGGTAATCACATAGGTTGAACTAGAGTTCATATATACTTGCTCCTTTTTCTCTCATTAGATCAATAAAGTTAGGGAACGAGGTTGATATATTTTTTGTATCAACTATTGTGATAGATTTTTTTGATATCAATCCAGCTATAGCGAATGACATAGCGATTCTATGATCACCACAACTATTGACTTTTCCGCCAATTATATCACCGCCATTAATTTCAATTGAATCTAGAGTTGATGTAACTTTAATGCCTATAGCAGTTAATCCATCCTCCATTGATTTAATCCTATCACTTTCTTTGTAACGTAATTCTTGTATTCCAGTAATTTTTGATACACCTGTAGTCACAGCACATGCAATAAATAATATGGGTAGCTCGTCAATCAGAGATGATATTATCTCACCTCCTATATTTATAGGTTTAAGTTTTGAGGATTTAATCACAAGGTCACCAAGTTTTTCATTTGATTCTGTACGTTTGTTGATAATAGAAATATTAGCACCCATTTTTTCAAGAACTATGATAATACCTGTTCTATATTCATTTATATTTACATTTGGAATTGTAATTTCAGAATGATTCAATATTAGTGCAGCGACAATAAAAAATGCAGCTGATGAAATATCTGAGCCAATATTAATATCTTTTGCATAAAGTGATTGTCTACCTTTGATAATAGTTTCATTATTGGATCTGATAATATTATAATTAAAATGCTCAAGCAGATTCTCTGTGTGATCACGTGTGACAATCTTTTCATGAAATTTTGATTCTCCCTCTATGAATAGTGAGGCCAACATGAGGCATGATTTTACTTGCGCACTTGCTATATCTTGTTCATATTTAATAGGCAAAAGTTTTTTATTACCCATAATTGTTAGGGGAGCTTTAAAATTATTTGAATTTATATCTGCACCGAATGAAGTTAAAGGTTCAATAATTCTCTTCATTGGCCTCGTATTAAGCGATTCATCGCCAGTAATGCTAGAAGTGAAATTTTGTACTGAGAGAATACCTGTCAATAGACGAATAAGTGTTCCAGAATTACCAGCATCTATCATGTTTTTTGGCTTTTGAATTTTATCAAGACCTATCCCTCTAATTAGTATTTGATCTTTATATTCAGTAATATTTGCACCTAATTCCCTCATAGCATTAATTGTATTTAAACAATCATTAGATTTAAGAAAATTAGTAATTGTTAATTCACCTAGTGATATTGAACCTAAAATTATGCTTCTATGTGAAATGGATTTATCACCTGGGATTATTAGCTTACCAAGAAATGGTTTAGATTTATTTACAATCAGGTTATTTGAAGAACTCATTTAGTTTTTGACTGTATTTTACTTAAAAAAAGCTGTATTTTATTTACATCTGATTCTGATATTAATTTTTTAAGTTTAGAAATATTTTTCTCAATACGACTGATAGATTTTACTAAATTAGATTTATTATTAATAAATATATCTGCCCACATCTTTGGATTACTCTTACTTAGCCGGACATGCTCTTTGATACCACCTCCAAGAAGAAGAGATAAATTATTTTTTATGATTGATTGTGGTAATGACTGCATAAATATATATGACATTAGATGTGAGATATGGCTTGTCTGTGACATTAAAACATCATGTTGATTTTTAGATATGTTATATGTGTGTGAACCTAAAGAGTTCCAAAAGTTACTTAATGACACGTAGGTTGAATTACTACATCTAGACTTATCAATCAAAAAGATTATTTTATCTTTATACATATCTAATTGAGAGTTTTGCGCACCAGATTTTTCAGAACCAACCATAGGATGAGAGCTTAAGTAATTAATTTTTGTTTTCGATATTATTTGATATATTTTACTATGCATATTTCCTTTAGAACTTCCAATATCTGTAAGAATAGTTTTTTTTGTTATAAGGTGACTTAACTTTATAGCAAGTTCTTTATAAGTACTTATAGGTGTACATAAAATAATCAAATCAGGATGAACAGTATCATGTAAATCCGATAAAGAATTATCTATTAATTTCTTTTTAGAAGCATAATCTAATGATCTTAAATTTGTATCATATCCAGTTATTTTTTTTGATACTTTATGTTTCTTAATAGACTTACAAAGTGAAACTCCCATCATTCCAAGTCCTATAATGAGTATATTATTATATTTTTTCATTATAAAACGCCTTTATATGTCTGATAAAAATATTATTATCATGTGGAGTCCCTAATGAAACACGTAAATAATCTGCAAGCTTATAATTGACTAAAGGTCTCACAATTACACCTTTTTTGAGTAGATATTCAAATAAAGATTTTGATTCTTTACCTACTTTGAAGGTAATAAAGTTACAATATGTTCCTAGGTAATCTATTGATAGTGTATCAAATAAATTAATAAATTTATTCATGGCGCTGTTATTATTATCTTTACTTTGTTTTAAAAAAGTTTTGCTTTTCAATGCTAGTAGTGCCGCGTTTTGTGCAAAGATATTAGTATTAAAAGGCTGTTTGAAATTTTTCAATTTATTTATATTATTTTGAGATGAAATACCGTAACCGACTCTAAGAGATGCAAGCCCATATATTTTAGAAAATGATCTAGTTACATATAAGTTTTTATATTTTCTAATTAAACTGACAGCGCTCTTATCTATATTGGGATTTAGATATTCATAGTAAGCTTCATCTATAACTACACAGATATTTTTAGGTATAGATTGGAGAAATTTTTCAATCTTTGATAACTTAATATATGTTCCAGTTGGATTTGCAGGATTAGCAATAAAGATTAGTTTAGTTTTTTTTGTTATATTTTTAATTACTGATTCTAAATCAATTCCCAAATAGTTATCTGTAGATTTATTATTATCTGGTTTTGTAGAAATTATTTTTGCATTTTGTAGCTTTGATATAATCTCATATACAAGAAATGAGTGTTTAGGAATAATTACTTCAGACTTATTATCTACATTAGCTCTCACAATAAATTCTAAAACTTCATTACTTCCATTACCTAAAATAATATTATCAGCAGTCATCGTATAACCAACAGTGTTAGCTATGAGCTTGTTTAATTCATGAGGATTGCTGTCTGGATAAAGATTTAGCTTATGATTCGGTTTTCTAATAAATGATAGTACGTCCTCTGAAATAAAAGGATTTTCATTTGATGCAAGCTTGATAACCTTTTTGAGATTATATTTTTTTTGAATATCATGAATATTAAATCCAGGAGTATATTTTTTTATGTTCTTTACCATCACTAATCTATACTCTTTGGATATGAACCAAGTAATTGATAGAATCTAGATGAAGTTTCTATTTTTGTAAGCGCGCTATGAACTTTTCTATCACTTATATGTCCTGATATATCGATTAAGAACAAATACTCCCAATTTTTTTCTTTTGTAGGGATAGATTCAATTTTTGTCATTGATATCTTATTAGTAGATAGAATTTCCAGTATTTTCGCTAATGCTCCTGCTTTATTTTGTAAAGTCATAACAAAGGTAGTTTTATCATTATTTGATTTAGAAACATCTGTGTTGCCAATAATAAGAAACCGTGTCGTATTATTATGAACATCGTGGATATTTCTAGCAACAATTTTTAAATCATAGAGTTTGCTGCAGATTTCATTGGCTATACAACCTGCATTTTTGTATTTTTTTGCATTGAGTGCAGCTTGAGCATTACTATCTGAAGCAATACACTCTACATTAGGATAATTTTTAGTTATCCATGAACTGCACTGTGAAAGCGTCTGATTGTGTGCATATATTTTTTTAATTTTCAATCCAGAACTAAAATTAGACATTAAACAGTGTTTAATCGGAATATTTTGCTCCCCACATATATTAATTTTGTACTTTATTAGAAAGTCTAGTGTACTTTTAATACTTCCTTGATTGGAATTTTCAACCGGTACAACGCCATAATCGCTTGTTTTATTCTTAACGTCATTAAAAACCTCATGAATATTATTTTTACTATTCTTTTCGATACTACTACCAAAAAATTTAGTTGTTGCGATTTCACTATATGTGCCTTCTGGTCCTAAGAATGAAACATTAAGGTTAGTCTCAAGTGATAAGCAAGAAGAAATAATTTCTCTATAAATATTATGTATATGATCTTCATTAAGTGGACCCTCATTAACATTTCTTAAATTTTTTATAATTTGAGATTCTCTATCAGGTCTGAATATAGTTTTATTATTAGATGATTTTTTGTAGTGAGCAACTTGCTTTGCGATATTTGCTCTTTGATTCAAAAGATCTAATATTTTTTTATCAATGAGATCTATTTTTTTGCGAAACTTCTTTAGCATTTTTTAATCATTTGCGCGTTCAGATGATACAGCTGATATTTTCTCATCATCGGACATATCTTGCAATCTGACGCCTTGAGTATTTCTATTAATTGTTTTCATATCAGATGCTGAAATCTTAATTGTTTTACCTTTATTGGTTATCAGTATAATAAAGTCATTATTTTCTACATTAGCTGCACCTACCACAAGACCATTTCTATTAGAGGTTTTTATTGAAATGACTCCTTGGCCACCTCTATTCTGCTCATTGTATGAATCAACTGATATCTTATTACCAAAACCGTTCTCTGTAACAAATATAACATTATCATATTGAACATTTAGAGATGATATAATTTTCGACCCTTTAGGAAGCTTAATGCCAGTAACACCTTGTGTTCCTCTTGACCTTTCCCTAATTTGTGACTCTATAAACATGATTGATTTGCCGCTGGTAGATGATAGGATAATTTTATCTTTACCACTCGTATGTAACGCATTGAATAAATAATCATTATCTTTTAATAGAATAGCCTTAAGTCCACTGTTACGAACTTTTTTAAATGACGATAGCGACATTCTATTAACCATTCCATTTCTTGTTGTTAAAAATAAATAGCTATCTTCGTCAAAATTCTTAATTGCCAATATTGCTGATATAGATTCATCAGATTCTAGTGGTATAATATTATTTATAGATTTACCTCTAGCTTGTCTACTAGTATCAGGAATGTCAAAAACTCTTATAGAAAATGCTTTGCCTTTAGTAGAAAAACACAATATCGTATCATGTGTGTGAGCACACACTAATAGCTTGGCTTTGTCTCCCTCTTTAAAGTTTGCAGCATTTACTCCTCTTCCTCCACGTTTTTGGCTTCTAAATTCTGTAACTGGCATGCGCTTAACATAATTTGCATCTGTAAGCACTACAATGACGTCCTCCTTTTTGATCATGTCTTCTCTATTCAATAGACCTTCATCTTGTGAAATTTGTGATTTACGTTCTTGACCATAAGTATCTTTAATTTCTAATAATTCATTAATCATCAAATTATTAAGTTCTTCTGGTTTAGATAAGATATTTAAATACTCTTTGATTGATAAGATAGCATTATCATAATCACTTATAATCGTATCTTGCTCTAAGTTGGTTAACTTGTTAAGTTTCATGTCTAAAACAGCTTGAGCTTGATCATTGCTAATTTTATATTTATTATCTTTCAGTCCACCTTTCGTATCTACTATCATGAAATCACTGCAGTCATTTATTAGTTTTGATAGTACCCATTTATTTTTAGCTGTTTGCCATGTTTTGTTTGTTATTTTTTTCTTAGCTTCATCAGAAGATTTAGATTTTTTTATAAGATCTATCATTTCATCTATGTTAGCTAGAGCTATACTTAAACCTTCTAATATATGAGCTTTACTGTAAGTTTTATTTAAAAGGTATAATGTTCTTCTTGTAATAATTTCCCTACGGTGTTTAATAAATTCATGTAGAGCTCTTGGGACACTAATTGTACAAGGTTCACCATCAACTAAACAAACCATATTAATAGAGAATGAAGTCTGCAAATTAGTTTGTTTATATAGACTACTTAGAATAACATCAGGTTGTTCGCCTTTTTTTAGTTCAATAACAACTCTTAGACCATCTCGATCTGATTCGTCTCTAAGATGACTAATGCCAGTAATTTTTTTATCTCTAACCAATAAAGCAATTGACTCTATAAGCTTAGCCTTGTTAACTTGGTATGGAAGCTCATTAATTATTATAGATTTTTTATCTTTTTTTTCTTCTATAGAATGAGTAGCTCTAATTTTAAAAGAACCGCGGCCAGTTCTTATAGCATCATTAATACCGCCGTTATCTTTAATTTCAGCTCCCGTGGGAAAATCTGGACCTTTAAAGCCTGCTTGGACTATAAATTGTTCTATAGACTCATCTTCTGCTAATTTTGGATTTTTAATAATTGCTATTACTCCATCAACTACCTCATTCAAATTATGAGGGGGGATATTTGTAGCCATACCAACTGCAATTCCTGATGCGCCATTAATTAATAAATTTGGTATTCTAGTAGGTAAAACTGTAGGTTCATTTTCAGAACCGTCATAATTTGGATTAAAATCAACAGTATTCTTATCGATATCAGATAAAAGCTCATGGGATAAACGAGACATTCTCACTTCCGTGTATCTCATTGCAGCAGGTGAATCACCATCAATAGAACCAAAATTGCCTTGTCCATCTACTAGTGGATATCTCATTGAAAATGGCTGAGCGAGTCGAACTATAGTGTCATAAACTGCAGTGTCACCATGAGGGTGATATTTACCAATAACATCACCAACAATCCTAGCAGATTTCTTATATGCTTTGTTGTATCCATTATTAAGCTCATGCATCGAATAAAGCACCCTTCTGTGCACTGGTTTTAATCCATCTCTAACATCAGGAAGTGCTCTTCCAACAATTACTGACATTGCATACTCTATGTACGAATGACGCATTTCATCATCAAGTTTAATTTGTGAATATTCAGACATTAATGGTTAATTTTTGAGGCATTTTATGCCTTTTATTTTAACATAAATAGTGCCTATAAACGATATAAATTAAGATCCTAACAGTATAGACTTTTAGAATGATAGTCATCTCACCAAAATGGATTTATACGCATAATAATAAGCTAGAAACTGATAAATCTATTCTCATAGATGGTCCTATAATATTGGATATTGTAGATAATGAAACTGTTGAGAAGAGCTATAAAGAAATATCAAGAATAAAATATTCAAAGCATATATTAATGCCTACATTCACAGAGTGCTACTATGATACAAATGAGTGTTTAAATATAAATGACATTGAATCAAAAATGATGTCATTATTGAAATGTGGTGTTACAAGATTATGCGCACATAATAATAATTATAAAGATCTTATGAGTGCTAATATTGAACAGCTAGATATAGGTTACATAATAGAATTTGACGGAAAAACTGTTCATCAAGCAGATATAAAAAATATGACCGATATGTTCGACTTTCACAAGTCAGATCCGAGTAAACAGTTTTGTATAAGTCTAAATAATATTATTAATTTTGATAAAGACACTATCATTAAACTTTCATCTATCATAAACGAGATTGATCTTAAACTGCATATTAAAGGCAGTTGCCTGCAGAATATATCAGATAAAAGTAAAATTAATGAACTAATGAATTTTTGGAGTGAAATAAACCTTTTAGATAATAGTTATATGCATGGAGTCCTAAGTTTAAGCAATCATTGGATGTCCTATATTAAAAAAAACAACATAACAGTGGTTGTTTCATATATTGAATTATTTGATATTGATAAAATGATCAATTTCTTTCAAATGCTTGAGAAGAAATATAAGTGTACTCTGATAACAGATACATGTGACTCATATAATTTATATGAAGTTATCAAAGTTATTGATAGATTAGCCACTAAAAAAAAGAATATTTTTGATAAAAACCAAATTATTAATTGTGTAACAAAAAATACATCTAATCTTTTTTCAAATTTCATATCTACTGATTCTATAAAAAAAGGCAATAAAGCATCTTTCAATTTATTTGATTACACAATAAATCAACTTTTAAAAGATAAAAGTAGTTCACCAAAACTAAGTAGTCTTGACAAGCAAAGCTTAACTCATGTATGGTCAGCTGGTGAACAATTAAAAATTCAATGAATAAAAAAGAATTAAATCAAGAATCTCATTTTAATGAATTTGCATATGACTGGTGGAATAAATCCGGTCATTATAAACTTTTGCATAAGTTGAACCCTGTTAGACTTGAATATATATTATCTAAATGTGATATTAAGGACAAAAAAATCCTAGACATAGGATGTGGCGGTGGGATTCTTTCTGAGCAACTATGTAAAGAAGGAGCTAAGGTAACTGGTATAGACTCATCATGTAAATCAATTGAAATAGCAAGAGAACATGCCAAACAAAAAAACTATGATATTAAGTACATCAATAAATCTATATTTGATATTACAGATCTCAATAATTTTGATCTTATAATATGTTTTGAAATGATAGAACACATAGATAAGCCACATGAATTAATTAAAAAAATTAGCAAACTTAGTTCAAAAAAATCTGGTTTATTTGTATCCACTATAAACAGGAATTTAAAATCATTCGTATTAGCTAAAATAATGGCTGAATATATTCTAAATTATGTACCTAGAGGAACACATCAGTATGAAAAGTTTATAACTCCTTATGAACTTACGACGATGTTAGAAAATAATAATTATCATCTAAATGATATAAACGGATTAAATTTTAATCCGATAAACGAATCTTTTCTTCTATCAGGCAACACCGATATTAATTATTTCTTATATGCCGAAAAATAAATATAAAATTAAAGCTGTTTTATTTGATCTAGATGGTACACTTGCAGATACCTCTCAAGACATGTGCGCATCTCTTAATAGAGTATTAGTTGCTCGAAGATTAAAAACCGTTGATTGCATAAAATTAAAAAAACATATCTCCAGAGGAGCGATAGGAATTATTGAATTTGCATCACATGTAAATGGAAGAGATATTGATTCCTCACTACTCCGTTCTGAATTCTTGGATGACTATAAAAATCATACATTTATTAAAACAAAATTAAATAAAGATATTGATAAACTATTACAACATCTCATAAAAAAGAATATATTAATTGGCATAGTAACTAATAAACATTCTAGATATGTGAATAAAATAGTTGAAGGCCTGAAGTTAAGTGAAAAGTTAAACTGTGTAGTAACTGGTGATATGGTACTGAATGCGAAACCAGCAGTTGATGGTCTAATTAAAGCAGCAGAAGAAATACAATGTCAAGTAGATGAAATTGTCTATGTAGGAGATGATGAAAGAGATATTATTGCTGGAAGGAATGCCGGTATGCATACAATAGCTGCAGATTTTGGTTTCATTAGTTCTGATGTAAATATCAAATCCTGGAATGCAGATTTAATAATTCATAATGCCTTAGAATTAAAAAATTACATCTAATCAATTAGAACAAGTGTCCTACGTTTAATAGAATCAAATAATGTAATCACATCTTCATCAGCCATCCTTATACAACCATGTGACTGTGGTTTACCTAGTTTGTTAGTATGTGGTGTTCCATGAATATATATATAACGATTGTATGTATCTACATCTCCACCTTTGTTGATGTCATCTTCTAATCCACTTAATCTTATTATTCTTGATGTGATGTAGTCGTATTTATCAATTGGTAAATAATTTATTATCTTTTTGGTTGGTTTACGATTTTTAAATAATGTTCCTGCTGGCAATCCACTACCAATTTTCGATACAACTGTATGGAGACCAATAGGAGTTTTGTATGAATCTACGAGACAACCTGTTCCATTAAAAGAAGTAGAAATGAGAAATTCAAATTTAATTTGATGATTATCTAAAAGATAGAGTTTCTGTTTAACTGTATTTATAAATATCATTTATTAATTATATATAAAACTAATAGACAACTACTTCATCAAAAGCATGCTCTTCTTGAGTTTGCTTAGTTTTCTCAGCATCGTTACGTAGTTTATCTAGTGCAGTTAAGTAATCTTTATCCACATTTCCAGTGATATATTTGCCATCAAAACATGATGAGTCAAAAGTTGATATTTCTTTACTTTCAGATTTTACAGATTCAATCAGATCATCAATTTCTTGATAAAATATTTTATCACAACCAATAAATTTGGCTATTTCCTTAGATGTTCGATTATCTGCTATAAATTCTTTACTAGCTGGCATATCTATTCCGTATACGTTTGGAAATTTGACTGGTGGAGCAGCCGATGCCATATAAACTTTTCTTGCTCCAGCTTCCCTAGCCATCTCAACGATTTGTTTTGAAGTGGTACCTCTAACAATTGAATCGTCTACAAGAAGAACTGTTTTATCTTTAAATTCTGATTTTATTGGATTTAATTTTCTTTTAACAGATTTAGACCTCTCATTTTGCTCAGACATAATAAATGTTCGTCCAATATATCTATTTTTAATAAAGCCTTCTCTAAAGGGTATTTTAAGTTTAGCAGACAATTCTAATGCAGATACTCTGCTGGTATCTGGGATAGGTATAACGACATCAATATCATTATTCGGAAATATTTTATCAATATTGTTTGCTAGTGCCGTCCCCATATTCATTCTAGCTTTGTAAACCGATATTCCATCAATTATTGAATCTGGTCTCGCAAAATAAACATATTCGAATATACAGGGATTGAAACTACTTATTTCGGCACATAATCTTGTATGAACAATGCCATCAATATCGATGAATATTGCTTCACCAGGTTTAATATCTCTCTCTAATTTATAACCAGCAGAATCAAGAGCAACTGATTCTGAGGCTATCATTGTTTCTGTTTTACCATCAACAATTCTATGTCCATAACACAACGGACGAATGCCATGAGGGTCTCGAAATGCAACCACGCCTTTATCAGTAATTAACGAAACAACAGCATAGGCGCCTTTTACTCTCCTATGTACACCAGCCACAGCATAAAAAATGCTATCAGGAGTGAAATCTTCTTTACTATGGAGATAAAGCTCGTGAGCAAATATGTTAAGTAAAATCTCAGAATCAGATTTGGTATTAATATGTCTGAGATCCTCTTTGAATAAATCAGATTTTAGTTTTTCAGAGTTTATTAAGTTACCATTATGAGCGAGGGCAATTCCATAAGGTGAGTTTACATAGAAAGGCTGAGCTTCAGATGAATTATCTGCATGCCCGGCAGTCGGATATCTAACATGACCAATACCCAAAGAACCGCGTAGTCGATCAATGTGCTTTTTAGAAAAGCCATCTCTTACTAGCCCTAATGACTTTCTTAATGTAATTTTGCCTTTGTGATTAGTAAGTATACCAGAAGCATCCTGACCTCTATGTTGCAAGACAGTCAAAGATTCATAGATGTCATGAATTACATCTCTATTACCAGATACAGCTACAATGCCACACATATATGCACATTATATTTATATTTTAAAAGTATTAAAGAGTGAATCATCATAATTA
>MDSV01209906.1_pt1 | contig 29926 bp, 26 predicted proteins | sample 810851 | NCBI WGS metagenome assembly MDSV01 (sample SAMN05326640, study PRJNA326480) | marine metagenome | isolation source: seawater | place: Atlantic Ocean: North East | collected 2012 | reverse complement strand
TTTTCAAACAGTCAAGCGCTTTTCCCCAACTGCAAGTAGAAATTCATCATCAGAAGTTTATCTGGTCTGTAAGTTTCACACCCCAAAAAGAGGACCGGAATGGGAAATAAGACCTGCATTTGAAGACGCACTTGAGAATCGACAGAGTGGACCTAAACCCTTAGACGATGTTGAGCCAGCAAAATCCACTTTTAGTGTTAGAAAGAAAACTACTCCGAAGGAGTAATAAATTCACTTTCATCTAAGGTCTTGGAATGATTGAATAGGGTAGAGTTGATGTTCCAAAATTCATGGGAACCAAACCAATAAGAACATCTGCAAGCCAAAAAATTGAATCATCAATTCTGAATCATATGAGAAATTCAGGTATTCAAAACCCCTCTAGAAAATCTCGACAGAAAGTATCAGAACTAATTCCAAACAAGGAAGTTGAAAGACTAGAATTAGTTGTTTTGCGAAGGTATCCAAGGCGTTTGGTGAGTTCGAGTAATTTTACAGGATCGGTAGCTGCTGCATGCGGTCGTGATGAAACTGGAATAGTCGGCATAGTGCTTTGGGGTGCCCAGGTGAATCAAGTGAATACGGGCGATATCATACGAATTGAGAAAGGTTGGTGCCGGAAACGGAGTGGCGAATTAGTAGTATCAACTGGAAAATCTGGAACTCTAACTATCCTAGATAGATAGGTATTGTTTCCGCGCAAGGATAAAGAGGGGGAGGTCGTGGCCGTGATGCACCGAGGTGTATATTATGTCTGAGCGAGCGACCGTCTGCACATCGTCTGGAGTCCCATTGGTTGACGAAGGATCTACAACATTCCCCTGCCCCACATGTGGCGACCCAATTGGCCGCAGCCCACGCTGCAGAAACCAAGGTGTAACCTACATTTGTCCGTCTTGTGGATTCCAGGGTCCTTGAAACCTAAACTGGTGATATTATGGGAATGGTAGCATTAACTTACAAAGTCATGCCTGATTCTGATGTAGAAGACGTTTCTGCAGAAGAGATTGTAGCTCAAATTCAAGCACTAAAGGACGATACATACGACGTCCAATTGTGTGAAACTAAACCACTAGCATTTGGATTGAAATTTATCCAAGTTCACGTCGTTATGGATGATGGTTCAGGTCTCTCAGATGTTTTCGAAGACAACATGAGAGCGATTCATGGAACTGGTGAAATCGAAGTTCTATCAATGGGCCTCTTGTGAACACGAGTGACCTAACTAGCCTATGGAGCCATCTTTTTGGTGGCAACTCATAATTGATGAAGAGGAGTTCGCATGAATTCTCTAAGTAGAGTTGTTGCATAACTTCCTGAAGGCAGAGTGAATCTGAACCTAATACAAGCACCATTAGGATTCCAAAGTTCACCTTCTTTTGGTCCATCAGCCCATCTTTCACCCATTGTTTCCTCACCGGCGACAGGCACAGGTTCGTATTGGAAATCACTGAATGTGGTGACTAGAGGTCGTCTTGTTCCTTTTGTAGTAAGCCTGCCAATCTTTTCTACTTGCCAATCAGTTTGGTCTAGACCCATTTCTTTGAGAACTGATTCCTCTAGTTTGCCAAAGTCACCAGTTGGTTTCATCATGCTTGAGCCTGGTAATTGCGCTGTTACTGCTAATCTCCCTATATTACAATTCCTTGAGATCCGATCTAATGTCCTCGCCTCTACGGCTACCATCGATGAGGTTTCTAGTTGCCCATTGTCATCGATTCGTCCGACTACATCCCCTTCTATTGGAGTAGATAATGGGATTTTTCCGCTAATTCTTGCTTCAATTGTCTTATTGAAAACTACAGATTGCAATGAGTGTACGGTCATTAGTTGCAAGTTATTTGGTAATTTTCTAAATGCTCCTACCCAATCTTCTGGGTTTTGAAGCAAATGTTTGAGCATGTCTCTTTCAAATCCTAGCCAATTAGGAATAATTTCAAGCGCTTTTTCGCTGATTCCATCATCTCTAATCATCTTCCTGAAAGTGGCAACATCGTCATTTTCATCCCCTTCCATACAAAGATATGTCATAACTGCAGATTTCCAATCATTTCCAATTACATGACGCCCCACAATTGGAGTTACTGGACGTCCAGCACCGAATCTCTGAGGACCTATCCAATTTGGGAATAGGCCTTCACCCAATTTATCTTTCATTGCGTTTTCAATTTCAGCGATTCTATCCATCGCTTCTGAATTAGTCATAGGACTGCCATCTAGATGGCAACATCCTCGGACAACAATTGTGAATCGATTTCCTTTGTGATTTCCAAATCCGATTTTTTGGTGTGTTCTTCCTAAGATTTCAATTTCTACATCTGGAATTTCCACTTTTGCAACCTTATTTTGGGGAGCATCTATGATGAAAACCTGCCTAGTTACTGCTCTCTTATCTTTAGTTCCGGCAAAGAAGATACGATTTTTTGAAATGCCGCAAGCTTTAGCTAATTTCCCTATGAATCGATTGGTTTCCCAATTTGTCAAAGTTATGTTTGCGGCTGTAAACCTTCCACGTGGGTCCAAGGTGATTTTGGTTGAGTTTTCATCCACTCTGAAATCAGTTATTCGTGATTTGAGGACCCCTCCAATCCCTGATGATTCAACAGCATATCCTGTCAAACCGATTGCATCGGCGAGTTCATCCTTTACGGACATCTACTAACACATCTCAAAGTTTTAGTGAGGAAAAGTCACCTTGAACTTCTCCAATCAACTTCTGGAGTAGGTCAGCGGGATCTACTCCTTTGTTTGTTCGAATAAAAAATTCAGGCTCGTCCAAATCAGGGTGCCCAGGGAAATAGTTGGCATAATCGACTCCCTTGTCGCTGTTTAGTCTTTCACGGAGTACCTGTAAGGAGGTGTGTGACTCTCCAATAAATCGTACTCTTAGTTCGTTATTGTCGCGTGCTAGAACTTTAACCGGCATAGTGACCGTTCTTGGCGGTCAGCCTCGCCTTCAAGAACCTTTGGCCGCAACTACATTTTTCCGACTAGGAAATAAATCATCAAAAAACACTCAATTTTTGATGTTTGGACCCTTCTCGCTTTTGTACTGAATAGGGGCCCGGCATGGTGTGAGTCAACCCGCAATCGAGGATGTGCTGCGGGGTCAATCCGACCGTTTCCGCAAATTTTCGTGGTCTATCTTGATTTTATCTGCGGCACTTACCATCGGTCTTGTAGCCGATTTAGCCTTTGTGGACACTCCCTCGTTCCACACAGACCTGTCCGATTTTGCACCAGATTCCGAATCAGCAGATGCTCACGAAAGAATTAGCGAGGAATTCAGTAACGAAACCCGACCACTTTTCGTTCACGTTACTAGGGACGATGGTGGAAATGTCCTCGACTTAGATTCACTTAATTTGATGAATAATCATCTCGATGCAGTAAAGAATGAAAGTCAATCGATGGGTAATGTTGTTGCTAATTATATCACAGCTCCTTCAATATTGCAACTTGCATTGGATGAAGAGGCTAATGGTACAAAATTATCAAGTGTTAATTCATGGGAAGAAATGCTTAATCTCGTTATTGATGTAAACGAATCAGATTGTCCAGGTGATGTTTCAAAACAAAGAGAAGTTGCTCAATTTATCCTCGATGGAATGCTAAACGAGGATTTTGACGGAACAGAAATTTGTCTCTGGATTGAGACAAATTCAGCAGAAGGCTCACCTTTTGTTTCAGCCTCATCAACTCTCTGGATTTTAGAAATAGACCCCGACTTGAGCAACTCTGAGAGGAAATCAAAGCAGAACCAGTTGAGGGATTTGTTCGATCAACTCAGTGCAGATTCAGATTTGAATTACGGTGTTGCTTCCCTAGACCTAATCTCTCATGATATCGATGAAGGAACATTTGACAACTTAGCAACTTTGATTCTGTTGGCAGTCTTAGTTGTGGTCGTATTACTTGCAATCTCATTTAGAAGCGTTAAGGGAGTAGTTTTCCCGCTTGTTGGCCTATCATCTGCATTAATTTGGACATATGGTCTTCTAAATTTGTCAGGTGCAAGATTTACTGCTCTAGAAGTCGCTGTTGCCCCATTGGTTCTTGGTTTGGGTATTGACTATTCTATACACCTTCAGAGAAGATATAACTCGTTTAAGGGTCAAATCAATGACTCAGCAGAGGCATGGCTAGCATCTTGTGCTAAATTGTCAACACCGCTTGGTCTTGCTGTAATTACCACTGTTGCGGCTTTCTTAGCCAATATCATCTCTCCATTACCGCCGCTAGAAACTTTCGGAATTGCTCTTGCAGTTGGAGTTATTTCAGCATTCATCAATGCAACTGTAGTCGTTGGTGCATTACATGTAGTCATTGATTCTGCAAATGACAAAGCCCCTGCTGAGCCAATTAGAATGCCACGCCTTTCAAAGAAATTAGTTGATTTGCAAAGGTCTCAGCAGGTACTGGTTCTAATCGTTGCATTGATTGTTTCAGGCGCTTCTATAATCGGGGCTATGGGTCTTGAAACCGAATTCGATCTAACCGATTTCTTAGATGAAGATATGGAAATTATGCAAGTTAGGGATGAGTTGGACCAAAGTTACGAGAGCGCAGGCTGGAAGGTCGTCTATGTCTTAATGGAGCCTACTAAGTCTAGTGAAGAGATAGATTCTGATTTTATTCTGCTCAACGAAATGCGAGGTTTGCACAATGATTTAGCAAATAATCACGATGTTGTTGGCGGCGGTGGCGTAGACTCAAGTCCATCATATGAAGGGCCATACAAGGTTCTCTTCGATGCTGTAGACAATGATGTGATATTTGGAGAAAGATATGGCCTGGTCATCACTAGTGGCGATCTTCGCAGGGGAATTACAGATAATTTTGACCTTGGAGCAGCATTGGTAAATTTGTCAGAAAACAATTCGGTTGCAGACCCTTACACCGGTGCTTCATGGGCTGATAGAGTCAAAGGTACAGTGGATCTAGAAGACGACATGATCAAGCATATTAGAATAGAAGTAAGAGTTGATGCATCTACATCAAGTGATACAAGCCGAGTAGTTGAGTGGTTCGAGGATGAACTTGGAAATGAAGATGAAACAGGGAAATTACGTAGTGAGTTATCCGGAATTGCAAATGTATACGTTACTGGTGACCTTGTTGCATTGCAAAATGTCTTGGATGGTCTAAATTCCTCGCAGTTATCTTCTACTGCGATTTCATTCATTGTTTCCTTTGTTGTTCTATTGATTTTGACACGCAGGCCTGTGCCTGCAATCGTTGTCCTAACTCCGGTTGTTCTGGCAACTTTGTGGGTTGTAGGTTCTATGGTAGTCCTTTCATTGAAATGGAACGTCCTAACCGTTATGGTTACTGCTCTATCATTGGGTATTGGTATAGACTATGTAATACACATGTGGAGACGGTTTGAATCTGAAAGAGAAAAGCGAGACGATGTTTGGGAAGCGTTAGAGGAAACCATTTCGACAACGGGAGTTGCACTGGTACTGTCTGCAGGAACAACATCTCTAGGCTTCTTGGTATTGCTATTATCTCCGATGCCTGTTGTGCAACAATTTGGACTTGTTACTGCACTGACAGTAATTTACTCACTGGTGTTATCGATAATTGTGCTACCTGTTTTGTTGTTGATGTCAGAAATCAACTCAACGGCTGGCGAATGAGTCGATTATTGGCCCCATGTCTAAGTCTTGTTCACGACTTATTAGACAAAGCGCAAGCCACATTGTGCAATATCTGAGAGCCTTCATTTTCCTATCTGCTCTTCTGTCAATCTCTTCCAATTCTATTCCTGATTGTTTTGAGATAAACTTAGCTAATCGTTTTTGCATCCTTGCACGTGGGTCAACACTTGATGTGTTTTCGGAATTAGATTTCTTTACAACCTCCACCTTTGGCATTTCTGTTTGTTTTTTCTTTGGCTGGAAACCCTCGTTAACGACAGGGTCTGTTAATCGTGAAGGCCTTGGTTGCCATCCTAAAGGTGCGATTATTGATTTGATATCACAATTGGCAGATAACAAACCATCATTGTCTTTGATCCAACCTGCAAAGGTTAGTGCCTGAATTGCATCATGGGCTGTCTCTGTATCCATCCAACCAGTGTCAAAGGAAAGAATTCTTTCCAAATCATCAGCGGTTTGAGGTGCTCCTGTCCTAAAACAGAGGGCCAGAACACGCTTTATGTCATCCGATTCTGCAGACATTTTTATCACTCGATTTTTGTGAAAGAACCATCAGCTTCAAGTTTCCACTTTCCAATTCCATTGCCTGTATAGAATGTTCCTTCATTAAGATATTCATAATCTCCACCAGCCGGTAATGATTCATAACTAGGAACAGTCGTTTTTGCAGTGTTTTGATTTCCATGTAGAGTGTTCAAAGACAATTTAGCCATTGCATCTGCAACATTGGTAACTGCAGCAGGTTGTGCGGCTTTAGTCTTCGGAGGGGGCCCTTTTTTGGGCTTAGGATTAGGTTTAGTTTCTAGCGAAATATTTCGGCTACCTTGAGGTGGGCCACTCCGTGGTAATTCTTCAATCGAGGGATGTTTCTTTGCTTCATTGATTTCACTTCTGGAGCGTTTTCTCAAAACAATGAACACAAGTATAACTGCAAATAATCCGGTTCCACTTAGGATGTAAACCATTGCTCCAGCCTCTTCGGGAGTAGAGTAAGACTTTGAGAATGTGTTGTCATCTTCATTCAATTCCCATATTTGTTGCTCTTCATCAACTATTACGAGAACTTCCCAATCTCCATCTGGAACAATAATTGAAACGCGCTTTACAATTCCTTCTCCGGATGGAATTGATGTCTGTGAATATCTTCCAACAAGATTTTGCTCTTCTCCAGAGACTGTATACACTGTGATATTGAACGGTTCTTCCAAGTCTTCCCCAGTATTTTTCACTGTTATTTCAGCTCGTAATTCCTTTCCTGGCTCAATTACTCCTTGCAAATCTACTCCTGCTAATTCGATATTTGGACCATCACTAGATAGAGGAATAGTAAGCCAAGGTTGGCCACCGGGTAAATCTTCACTAAATGTCAGAGGCCAACCTGAATCATCACTTCCTTGCGCCCAACAATCAAGTTGTGCTTCAGGAGATAATGTTGAAGGGTCTCCCTGGCTAGAGAAATCGAAGTTAAAAGAAAATATTGTCTTTCCTTGGAGGAAGTTATTCGGATCAAGAGAAATAGTAATTGGGTCCCAGGTTATCTCTGTGGAATCTACTTGACATGTGATTTCTAGTTCTCCGGTCCAAGCAGTTTCTTCAACTATATTCACGCCGATTCCAACTTTGTTGAGATGATAGCGGGATAATTGCTCAATGCTAGAATCGAGTATTAATGGCGAAAAGGCATCAACTTGGAATACGGGAATTTCATATTCTCCGATTACCCTGGTATTGAATGGGTCCTTGAATGTAATTTCAAAGTCCATAATTCCTCCATTTGATGGCATTGCAATCGTTGTATTGAATTGACCTGCAAACACCTCGATTGCCGATGAACCAAACCAGTTTTCACCTTGTAAATTACCCCACCAACTAAGAGATAACTCGCCATCATATGGTTCACCAGATAAAGCGTAGGTCATTTGGCCAGTAATACGAATTTCATCACCAATTTGTACAATCGAATCATTTGTAATTTCTCCCTGAACCGAACCTGATTCGTCAAGAATTTGGGTAATTGAAATATCAAAATCATCTGAATAAATCCATAGGTTCTCAAAAGTAGAGACACTAATACCATCTATGTCCTTGATTTCTATTTCTACAAGGCCTTCTGATAGAGTTGAAATATCTATTCCCCAATCAGAATATATGCTAACAGACAAAATCATTTCGTCGCCTGAAATAGAGTGGTTACAAGAGGACTGGTAAATATCAACGTTCAATCCCAGTGAATTACAGAATTTGTCAGAGACTTCATATTTTATCCCAAATTCTGAATCACCGCCAAATTGAACTTCAACTGAAATAATATCTGAGAGATCATTGTCGTCAGTAATTACAATGTCCCAGGAAATCTCTTTCAATACCTCCCAGTATTGATTTGAATTATGATTATATATTCGTTCTACAGTTGAGAGTTTAGCATCTCTAGATTTCCACCAAATAGTTGAATTCAAAGTTTCAAGACCTGCCAAATCATCACCGACAATCCGCACATACACCAATTGTTTGTCTTCGTTTATATCATCGGATTGTGTACCATTGAACCACCAAAAACTGCCTGAATTTTCGAGAGTAAAATTGATGTCACTGTACTCAGTGTTCTGTGGGATATTATCTGGTATTGAGCCATCTGAACCGTCGTCTATATTTTGAACCCAGGTTTGCATTTTTACATTTTCAAGTTCATATCCTGACACATCACCAATTAGCATTGAGATTTGCCGGTCAACTTCGCTATCGATGTAAGTTCCTGATTCTGGGTATGTCGAGAGAAGAACTGGGTTTGAATTATCCAAATTTACTATAATTGGGATTGAGTTAGTTAAAATTTGCAATGACCCATTACTTATCCCTTCTACTGTAATGTATACAATTCCTGAAATGTCTGATGGTAATGTCCAATTGATAATCGAAGAATCTTCAATGTTCAGACTTTGCCACGGCGTGGTTTGGTTAGTCCACCCTAAAACAATATTTTGCTCTGCATTGATTTCTTGTATGTTGAAATTAGCCCTTGCCTGAATCTCACCTGCAGAAAGAGTCTTCGATGTTGAAGGAAATTCAAAATCTAATTCGAGGGAGATATTCACTCCACCAACTGTTGAGTTGTATTCGTTTATTCCGTATATTTCATTGATACTTATCGCAAGTTCATTATCGACCTCAATGGGATTATTGTAAATATATTCCAAATTATTGACACCTTCACTGCCCGCTTTCAAACAAACATGAGAGGTGCTTTCTAGGTTATCAAATACAATAGACCAATTGAGGATTTTTTCCTGTTGGGTTGACAAATTCAATTCTACGGAATTTGAAAACAATAAGTTCGCACTATCTTCTTCGAGTATTGTTGTACCATCATAACTTAGTTTTGACCAATCGCTTTGAATAGCACCAAAGGAATCACACTTTGCAAGTTCTAGATACATTTCACCTTCAGAAATCATATCATGAGTCGTTTGAATAATTACGGGTTCCGAATATGGATGAATAATGTTTGGAACAATTGGTGCGAATCCAGCATGATTAGCAACTATTGTCATTGAGTCTAATGATGGTTCAACCCAGTTCTCAAGGTCATCAATTGTGAATTGAATTCTGTATTGTATATAGCCAGCTCTATCTGATATGTTTAGATTTGTAATACCCCTTGAGAATGTAGTATTTATTGTACCATCAGGGCCTTGCCATAGGTTAGAAGAGATGGTGTTTGGAGTTGACGAAGTCCGGTATTGGAATCTCAGGTCTCCACTGGTGAAGGTTTCTCCAGATAGATTAATTTGAACAGGTATTGCATGTGACTGAGGATTTGGTCTTAGGTCAATAACCGGTGATGTTAACCAAGCGGTATGGGAATTGATCCTATCCTGAAACTGGAAGTTATCCGAAAAAGTCTGCCCCCATGAACTATATGGGTATGATGATGTATCGCCAGTGGCCCAAACAATGCTACCATTAATCTCTTCAACGATTACATCGAAATGTCCTGAAGGAGCGATATTATTTCCTTTTGACCATGTGTCATCTATTGGATTCCAGTGATACACGCTATTTTTTACACCAGCATTGTATCCTCCAACCAAAACAATCTCATCGTTGTAAATTGTCCCACTCCAACCAAAAATTGCAACGGGTAAGCTGCTCAAGTTTGTCCAAGTATCAGTTGAGGGATCATATCTCTCCACATAATTTAATGCTTGACGGTTCAAAGTTTGTGTTACTTGAAATCCTCCCATTGCATATAATTGTCCGTGGTAATTTACTAGTTCAAACGAGGCTCTGGCATGATTCATATCCGCCATTCTTGTCCAGGAATCATTTCTTGGGTCATACCTCAAAGTTACATTGCTTGCATCATTTGCACTTTGGTTTGTTATTCCCCCTGCATAGTACAGATATCCACCGGATTCTGCCATAGCTCCTAGCCCTCTCTCTTCCAGCATGTTTGTACCACTATACCACGTATCATTGCTTACATTGTATATCTGCACAAGGCCCCAAGGATATTCAGGAGGGTTCGAATTTCTCGGCCAATCACCAATGACTACAATCAAATCATCAACCATTTCTGCCTCGCAGTATTCTTGTTCAAAGGGTAATACATTATCGTGTGCATCCCAAGTCTTGTTGGTATTGTCAAACACTTCGATGAAATTTGTTGCTGATTCATCGTTAGATTGAGTAGGGTCAGGGTCTTCTCTTCCACCCATTACCCAGACCTCGTTTAATGAATCGATTGCTACAGAGCAAGCGCCGGTTCTTGCTGTGGTTGTTGAAGTCGAAGATGTCCATTGAATATGTGGTTTAGTAATTCTTACATCTCCGTTGGAGTCAGTGTAAACTCCATCTTCAGTGAATCCGGTTTGATTGAATAAATTGTCTTGGTGAGTTGTATTTGAGGACTCAACATTTGGCAGTTCGTATTCCACAGTAGACCAACTCTGTAGAAGAAACAAGAAGATAACGCCACATGAAATTATCTTTCTGCCCATGTTTACACGTTGTGCATTTAGCGTTTGATTATTTTGGAAATTGGATTAACAAAAAAAGGGAGGGTTCATTTCCCTCGAGGTTATGCGCCCAATCGACATGTCTCGCGAATACATTGCACGTGACCCTCGGACAGGGCGTCCAATCAATGTTGGTAGTAAGCGTAAGAAGGGGAAAAAGCGAGAGGTTAGAGAAGGTCCTTGGATGGCAATACCTCCTCAAGCAGTGATACCACTTGCCACAGGTGAAATCGAGACATACAAAGTCGGCTGGAAAGAGAAGGACCATCACATGATGCGCCTAGATGGCATCAAAGCACTCTCGAATCTAGCCGGAACAATGGCTATTGAGGGTCACAAGGTTTTACTTGATTGTTTGATGGATGATGATCCCAAAATCAGGGTTGCAGGATTATTTGCACTTCCTTCGGTTGCAGAATCGAAGCCCAATGAATTGTTTGACCACCTTTCTGTTTTATTGGATGACAAAGAGGCATCTGTCAGACGTGCGGCTAGTGAGTGTTTGAAAATCGTAGCGCCAACTTTCCCCTCCGCCACAGATAGCACTCTAGCGTTTGAGCTTCGCCACCATGTGAGACAAAGACGGGATGCTGCATTTGCAGGCCTTGGTGAATTATGCAGTACGTGGCCAGAGGTTGCTTGTGATCATATTGACGAATTATTGCAGGAAGATTCACTAGATTTGAGAAGGAAGGCATCAGGTCTTCTTCGCAGGGTACTATCAAAAGGTGGTGCTGCAGCATGGGATTTGATTGGCTGGGCTCTTGAAGACGAAGATGTTGAAGCCAGAAGAAATGCTGCAAAGTGTTTGGTGCCTTTAGCACATAAGGAGCAGCGTATTGCTACTATTCTTGCTGAAAGAGCAATCCTAGATTCGGATTCGAAAGTTATGGTCTCTGCTATCAGATGTATCGAAGTTCTAGATACCGACCATGGTAGGGCCAAAGACCTCGTATTAGCCGGTTGTAATCACAAGAACCCTAGTGTGCGTATGGCATGTGTAAAGATTCTACCAAGGTTGATGGGAGACGAAATTTTACGCAATCACTGTAATGCACTTTTGCGAGAAGAGAAGGATGAAAAGATTCGCAAAGAGTTGCAAGAAATGGCCTTTGATGCACAAATCGAAGGTACTGAGGCACAAAAGAACACATTCTTGGCTCCCGCTCCAAAGGTTCCAAAGATTGACGTTGAAATTGCAGAATCTCAAGGTAAAACCGTGGGGCTGGAAGAACTTCCGCCTCCCGTCAAGGATACTAAGGACTCGCGACATGGTTAAGAGGGGGTTGCCGGTCGGCGAAGTGCTCAAGGAGTACTACTCATGTCTGAGGATGAATTCAACGATAAGGAGAAACAGTTCAATGACCTATGGGAAGGTGCTACACCAAATGGTGTAAACCGAACCAAGGCTCTAAAGTTCCGTCAGTACATACTAGAGCATGTTCGCCAGATGAAGAAGCCGCTCACAAGAGATAATGCTCACAAGTATTGGATGGGTATACTCAAGGCTGAGGCTAAGGATAGCGAAAACTTCTGATCGTGACACGGGGGTCACTCCTCGTCCCGGTGGCCCATGTTGGTAAGGGACGAACTGAGGCGACCAAATGTTCACAACAACTCCATTTTCCCTTTGGGATTTGAATGATGATTTACTGGCAGGCCTGGAAAGCATTGGCTGGGAATTTGCGACGCAAGTCCAAAAAGAGACAATTCCTATTGCATTAACTGGCAAGGACGTAATTGGCCAAGCTAGAACAGGTTCTGGAAAAACTGCAGCATTTGGTTTGCCAACAATGAATGCTTGTCAACCAACTGGAGAACTACAAGCCCTAATCCTTGCTCCGACTCGTGAATTAGCAAATCAGGTTGCAGAGGAATTAACCAATATCCAAGGCGAGTCCGTATTAAACATTCAAACCGTTTACGGTGGAACTGATTTGGAAAAGCAAGCGAGAAACCTGCAAGCAGGAGTTGACATTATTGTTGGAACTCCAGGAAGAGTAATGGACATGACTGAAAGAGGTCATATCGATTTGCAGAAGCCTACTTTCTTTGTTCTTGACGAGGCGGATCGAATGCTTGACATGGGATTCTTCCCAGACATAATGTGGGTCATTGAGAGGATGACCAATAGACAACAAACTCTACTATTTTCAGCAACATTCCCTCAGGAAATAATCGATGCTGCTAACGAATTTATGAACGACCCGGATTTCGTATTAACAAATACAGAAAAATTGGATATTCCTCCAATCGACCAATACAGCGTTAGGATTGGTCGTGCCAATAAGTTGTGGGTTGTAGGGCGTCTTTTGTCTCGAATGAATGAGGAAGACCAAACAATAATTTTCACCAACACAAAGCGAATGGTTGACCTTCTTGTTCAGAGACTGAAGAAACACAGATTCGATGTTGAAGGAATACATGGGGATTTGTCTCAAAACCAAAGAGACAAGATCATTTCAAATTTCAAGGATGGTAAGTCCAGTATTCTCATAGCAACCGACGTTGCAGCACGTGGAATTGACGTTGATGGAATAACTTTGGTAATCAATTATGATGTGCCAGATGATGTAGACAATTATGTTCACAGAATCGGAAGAACTGGTAGAATTGGAAGAAAAGGAGAGGCTTGGGTCTTAGTTGGTCGCGATGACATTCCGCAAATCAAGAAAATAAGCGCAACGCATTCCCTTGATATCATTGAAACAGAAGCTCCTGAATTGCCAGATGGCATAGAGCGTGATCCTGTCAAGAAGCAGGAGGATAATGCCGAAGCAGCGGATGTGTTTGGAATGGTTCCAATTAGGTTGAATACAACCTCATTATCGAAATTTGCAATACATTCTGAGATTATTTCATCATTGAAATGCACCGAATTGGCAATTGGAGACATTGTTATTCAAGAAGACCACACAATTGTAGAGGTTCACAAGAAACATGCATCACTTGCACTAAGGTCTCTTACCGCTAATGGTCATGAAGCAACAATTATTGAAGGGTGATTACTCCTCTTCATCTCCGCTTGGGTTTTCAATTGTGATTACCGTAGTTGCTATTCCCAAGAAGCCCAGTGTAGCCAAAGACCATGAAGATTGGATCTCCTGAGACCAAGCATCTCTTGCTTCACCACATTCGCCTGTGACACTTGAATAGAATTCACACATGTCCACAGTTTCCTTTGCCGCCATTGCAGACTCGTCAAGAAGAACATTGGCGAATGCACCGATAATCAGTAAAATTGCTATTGCTAGAATTGATTTGTTTAGATTACTCCAGTTCTTTCGATAGATGAATTTCCACTTGTCTTTACCTGCTTCATTCTCTTTGCGAATTAAGTCTCCGGCATTGACCCACTTGAACCAAATTAGCCACATGATAACAAGCACAATTAGGAATCCCCACTGATACACAAATGCGTGGAAATCGTGCATTGGCTGTTCACAGCCCAACATATTTGGATTTTCAACACAACCAGAAATCGCTAATGGATAAAGGACAAGTAGCCTGACTATGTTCAGGATGTAAACCACTCCGCAGGCTACAAGTGCGCTCTTTATTCTCAACCTTTGAGGCACTCCTGTTGTCATCATTATCAGCACTGAAATGAAAATCATTTCATGAACACCCGCACATTCATCAGAAACATATAGCCTAATTTGGTCCGCCCAAAAGTCTGGATGCTTCAAAGTAACAAGTGTAGTCCAACCATTGTATTCTGAAAGTGTAGCAGAACCGGGCCCATAAATCAGTTCAGTTAGGTGATACCAAATCCAAGCTTCAGATTCTTGAATCAGACCAAGTGTATTTGTTGGTTGTGTGATAAACCAGTAAAATGCTTCGACCAACAAAAGTGCTGCTGGTATCCTGAGGTAGATTTTACCAAGGTCTGCTACTTCTGCCCAGGATAGGTCATCGACCTCCTCTCGAAGTGGCTTCTTATCCCCGGCCATGCAGGGGAAACAATCACTTCATTGATGAATTCTCACATGGGAGAGGGTTGAAGGAGCCCATCCCTTCGGCCCTATTGTGGAGCCGACGCATAAATTGGATGTGTTGGGACATTATTGTCCCGTTCCGGTTTCACAGGCTAGAAAGGCACTTTCAAAACTGGAAGGAGGTAATGTATTGCTGGTAATTACGGATGACCCAGAAACAATGCATGATATGCCAATGTTGATTGAAAGACTCGGACATAACCTTGTTGGCGTGAAAGAGTCGGCAGGAGAGTATCAATTTACTATAGAGGTGTGCGGATGAATATAGATGAAATTCCAAGTGAAGCAAGACTCCCAACAAAGCATGGTGAATTCAACATTAGAGTATTTCATGAGTTGGAAACGGGACTAGATCATGTCGCATTATCCATGGGGGAAATGACCGGACCAGATCCAGTATTGATGAGAGTCCATTCTGAATGTTTGACAGGGGATGCATTAGGTTCAATTCGTTGTGATTGTGGGTCACAGTTAGATGCAGCAATGAGGCAAATTTCAGAAAAGGGATGGGGTGTTATCCTTTACTTGCGTCAGGAAGGTCGAGGAATTGGACTACACGCCAAGATTCAGGCATATCACTTACAAGACCAAGGTGCAGACACTTTGGATGCTAATTTGATGCTAGGTCTGCCTGGTGATGCACGGAACTATAGAATTGCAAGTACGATGTTAGAAGCTTTGGAAGTAGAGGATGTTTGTCTGCTTTCAAACAATCCAGATAAGGCAAAGCAATTAGAAGAGTATGGGATCAATGTCGTCGAAAGAATGCCACTAATTGTTGGAGTAGTAACAGAAAACCGTGAATATTTACAAACAAAAGCTAAGCGTATGGGTCACAAAATCGATTTGGATGGTGAATGAATGGTTAGAATAGAAGCAAAGTATGATGGAAATCTGCGTTGCACAGCCACACATGGTCCTTCTGGAAATACTCTAATCACGGACGCACCAGTTGATAATAATGGGAAAGGTGAATCATTCTCACCTACGGATTTGCTGGCAACTTCCATGTTAACATGCATCATGACAATAGTTGCAATTAGGGCAGAATCAAGAGAAATAGATGTAAATGAAATGTCAGGAAGTGTTGAGAAAACAATGGCTGCCAGTCCAAGAAGAGTTGCAAGGCTTGAGGTTATTGTAAATCTTCCAAGTTCACTAAATAATGAGGATAGAGCATGGTTAATCACCGAAGGTTGCAACTGTCCAGTTTGCGTTTCTGTTAGTGATTCTATGGAAGTCGACGTTACTTTTCACTGAGGTGATTTGATTCCAAGTGATGCCCAACACTGGAATACAGCATACAATAATGCTGATCCTGAAATATTGGGGTGGTATCAAAAAGAGCATGATGTAACCAATGATTTGCTTTCATTGTGTGAAGGAAATAGAATCATTGATGTGGGTGCGGGAGCCACAACATTAGTTCAAACCCTGGTCGATAGAGAGTATGAGGTCACGGTTTTGGACATTTCAAGTGAGGCTTTGAGAATACTATCTAGCAGACACGGCGAAGGTGTTGATTACATACTAGGCGATTTGTCAAATCGGTTAGAATTAGGAAAATATGATATTTGGCATGACCGTGCAGTGCTACATTTTTTACTAGATGAAAACGAGTATAGTTCATACGTTTCGAACCTTGAATCTTGCATAACTACAGGTGGGTTTGCGATAATTGAAACATTTTCAATAGATGGAGCAGAGATGTGTTGTGGCTTGAATTTACGTAGGTATAATGAAGAGATGCTGATTGATTTGTTGGGTGATAATTGGCAACTGATTAAGGCAATAAATCACGTTTATACAAATCCAAGTGGCGGTGAACGCCCATACATCTCAGCGGTATTCAAGCGTAAGTAATTATATGCTTACATAGGGGGCTTCATGCCTCTTGGGCGAAAAACCACCCATTTCATTTGCTTCATTAAATTCCAATAAAATTTCATTCCAGTTTTGATTGATCTGAATGGGTGTCTGACAATATTGAATGGATTTCCAATGCCCTTTAGAGGATACATGATTTGATCAACCATATTTGGCTCAATATGTTCATCTACGCCGTATACCGATGGTCTCTTGTCCTTAGGCATGTAATAAGTTCCGAAAACTTGGTCCCATAGTGGAATAGCTGCCCCGTAATTTGTCCAAATCGCCTCTTCCTCGTTGCTGTGATGCCAATGATGCATTTCTGGTGTCCCGAGGAATGGATGTAACCATCTGAACCTGAATTTCACGTTTGCATGTAACAGCAATCCCAGAACAATTTGAAAGATTGCAAACAATCCAGTAATCTCTGGGCTGAATCCTGCAGCGATTAGGAAAGCGAAAGCCGGTGCAATTAGTGTTCCATCAAACGGATGGGCCCTGAATCCGCTTACCCAGTCAAGGTGCTCTGTAGAGTGGTGTATTGCATGAAATTTCCACAATACTGGAATCTCATGGTAGAATCTGTGTGTCCAATAACTCACGAAATCGAATAACAAGAAGCCAACAATTGGCAGCCATTGACTTGGAATCTGAGCAACGACTGGACGCATTAGTAATCCTGGAATCCAAGCAAATGAGATTACTGCAACAATCACAGCCGCAATTAATCCAATTAAATTCAACAGAGGTGAAGACATTGCATAACTCATGTCAAGTTTGTAGAGTGGACGCCTTACTTTTTGACCACGATGTCTCGGGAATAATTTCTCTACAGGCACTATGAGAATGAACAGGACTAACATCACAACTAACCCTTCTGTTGAATAGTATACTCCCGCTCCAACAATCAATAGAGATAACAAGCGGATTAGAGCGACTCCTTTCCAGCCTCTTTCTTTCGCTTCTTCAATAGCAGGGAGTGAATAATCCACTCTCTCAGCAGGAAGTGGTCCAAAACCAGATTCATCTTCCATGCGCTGAATAAAACCGATTTTGTATATTAATCTCAAGTATTGAAGTTTGAATATAATCTCTTATAGCTAGGATAGTCTTCCATCAAAGAATATGCAGAACCTTGATACAAATCCGGGATTTAGTTTATATTCTTAGGTTCCCAGTTCAATCGCATGAAGAAATGGCAACTCGTTCTTGTCGCTATGTTTTTTTCTTCATCCTTATTTTGTCCTACTTTAACAACTAATTCAGAACTAGCCAATGAGCAAATTCTAACTTTGTATTCGCAGGATTCTGAAGCCGAGAACATTAGTGGTTGCACAAACCTAAGTGCAAATAATTACAATCCAAATGCGACTTATGATGATGGTAGTTGTGATTATGACCTAGATGACGATGGTGTCTTAGATGTTGATGAAATTCCTGGTTGCACAGATTCTCGAAGTTTCCGTCTTGGTTATTTTGCCAATAATTACAATCCAAATGCGACTGATGATGATGGTAGTTGTAATTACGACATTGATGGTGATGGCGTTTTAGATGTTTACGAAGTGCCTGGATGCACAGACTCAAATATCTCAAACGGTATGTATGCAGCGAATAATTACAATCCAAATGCAACTGATGAAGATGGAAGCTGTGATTATGATTTGGATGATGATGGTATTCTTGACGTTGACGAAGTATATGGGTGTACAGATCAATTCGCAAATAACCACGACATCAATGCAACAGAAGATGATGGTGGGTGCGATTACTCATTGATCGGTAGTTTCCAACAAATAGAACACCAAACGAATTATGAAAATTATACTGTTAATGACATAGATTTGTATTCAATAAAATATAGTCCTGATGGTAGATATTATGCTACTCAACACCAATCTCTGATTCTTGTATGGGAGGTTGAAAACAACTCTAATGCTACCGTGATTGACATTAATGGCAAGATTTTGGACTTTGATTGGTCTCCAGATGGCCAACAAATAGTAACGATTTCAACCTACAAGGAAGAAAGTTACTGGGTAGATTTTTATGATTTTGAAACAGGGGAAATAAGTTATTTCTTTGTAAATAATTATTCTATCATGAATTATGGTATAGTTCCTGGCGATATCGAATATAGTCCTGATGGAAACCATTTTGCAATTTCTTATCACAACAATACCTCTGTTTACAATTCCAGCAGTAATGAACTTGTTTGGAGTTATGAGTCACCAATTTCATGGTCCTATAGTAGTTGCAATTATTGGGAAAATTGTTATTCATATCCAAATATTGAATTTCACTTCTCTGTATCTTGGTCAGCGGATGGAGAGAGATTTGCATTTTCCTCAGGCCATTTGTTTTACTTGTTTAACACAACCACATGGAATGAAATAATGCATACATCGCCTTTCGAAGAATATGATAATCCAACACTTGAGTCATTATCAATTTCCCCAAATAGTGAGTTGATAGCATCTTGCTCTAATTATGGAGGGTTAGCTGTGATGAATATTTCAGACGGTAATTTTCTGTGGGAGTCTAAATTTGGGACATTTGATATTTGTTCAGAAATAATTTGGTCTCATGATTCTTCAAAAGTTGCAGTTTCGTATGGAAACACTGGTGACTATGCCTCTAGTGTAGTTGTATTGTCTTCATTTGACGGAGGAATGCAAGATGTGCTCAGAGTTGGAACATATATTGGCTCTTGCTATGATTGGTCAGGTTGTCCTTCTGTAGGTGGATTTGATTGGAGCCTTGATGGCCAGAATATCATAACTACAATCAGCGAGGCTAGCATGGGGATATATCATTGGGAATTAAATGAAACAATCCCTGTTTATTTTGGATGCACGATTGAATATGCTATGAATTACGACCCTAATGCAACTAAGTATGATGATTCATGTTATTTTTATACATATGAAACACCGATCACAAACAATACATATTCACCTGGAATTCCACATTCCGGTAGTGATGTTGGTTTCCCTGCAATTACAGATTCAAATGGAGGGATGAACATGAGCTTTGGGCCAAGTGAAGAAGAAATGGCGCAAATGGCAGCCTGTTGCCTTTTGTTGTTCTTTGGCCTTGCTTTTATTTTGAGCACTAAATCAAAAACTTATGAAAGAATTGAATTAAAAAATCAAGATATAGAACGTAATGAGGGAGATAAACCAATTCAAGCGCCCAAAGAAACGCCCACAGAAGGTGGGGAAAGTAATGAGAAGAAAGGTGGATTCACTATAGAAATTAATTTACCAAAAAGGGGACGATTTTAGTTCTATACGTCCAATTTACGACTAATTTAGTCTACATTAGTAATGGAATCATTTGAGAACTATGTCCATGTGGAGGGAACATGGCCAACATTCTAATGATAACAGCGACATCTGATAACAACCGTGCATTAGCTGACAAATTTGCTGATGCAGCACGTGGATTAGGGCATGATGCTAATGTTATTGATTTGGTAGCATTGGATATGCCAATGTTTTCAGTTGCTCGCTCGAAAGAATTGGATGTCGTTCCTGGAATGGCTGAATTGAAAGAAGCGATGTCTAGTGCAGATTCTTGGATGATAATTGCACCTGAATACAACGGTTCTATGCCTCCAACCCTTAACAATGCAGTCGCTTGGCTAAGCACTGAGTGGCAAGACTTCCGTGCTCTGTTTAACCGACGCAAAGTCGGTCTAGCAACCCATAGTGGTGGCGGAGGAGCGCATGTAATCATGGCAATGCGCCAAATGTTCTCTTTCCTAGGATGCATTGTTCTCGGGCGAAGTTGTATTTCTAACAAAAACAAGGAAGCAAATCCTGAAACTATTGAGGATATGCTGAATCAATTGGCAAATTGATGCAGGCAAAACGCATAATATTGCCCAGCCTTTAGGTCTCGTTATGGAGATTAATGAGTGCCTTATTACAACCGCTGGCGAAGATTGGGTTAGAATCGAAAATTGCAACGTTCACATGAATGTAAAGCGCCGCTTACAACGCACAGTAATTCGTGGAAATGAAGGAGATGACCTTCTAGATGAAGGAGCAGAATCCGCAGTATACACAATCACTGGCAACATGAACATGGATAAGTACAAGGAAATCTTGAAAATTTTTAGAACAGACCAGCCCTTCTTCCATGACCCATTTGAAGACAGACAAATGAAGGCATTTTTCGCTAGTATTGACTATGATAGTGCAACTGGCGACTACGAATTCGTTTTGTTTGAAGACGCAGAGCAAGACGAAATCATGTCTTGAGTTAATCAAATGACGGTATTGTACCACTCTGCTGTTGGCTTGTGCCAATCTCTGAGTTGGTCGGTCTCAAGCCTAAGTTGAACGCCTTTGCCTTGTTCTAACTCTAGACTATCTATGCTAAAATCTACAACGTATTCATTGCTTCTGAATGTGTCGTCGAACAGGACTTCTTGTGCAATTACACTTCCTTCCTCAGTCCATTGCATTATCACTCTAATGTGACATTCTTGCAACGGGTTTCTTAGCGAACATGACTCGCTTGAACCGTCGTGTTCTACCTTCACGTATCCTTCAATTGACTGTTCTAGAGGTAATGCCATCAAATCGATTACAGTGTCTTTAGCAGTTGGTGCGCAGGTGCATTCCATATTGTCAACTTCTGCAGAGCCAACAAGATTGACTGTAATATCAATCATCATTGATTCAATTGAATCTGGGGAGGAAGTTGTGGCTGTGACAACATAGTTTCCAGGCTCGTCATATTGATGTGAAATAATTGCTCCAGTTCCAGAGTTACCATCACCAAAGTCCCAGTTTACAGTATCTAACTCTCCAGTGACTGAAAATAAGAATTCATGAAGAATCAATGTAACTTCCTTTTCTTCATCATTATCTCCTTCATCTACCTCGATTAGTGTGTAGTGATTTGTTCCTTCCGCAAAATCAACTTTGGCAACGAAGTTTTCATTCTCTTCGGTTTTGAGTATTTTGTATGTAACGAGAGTGCTTGCAGAAACTACAGCAGTCAAAACAAGTAATGCAATTGATATGCCTGTAATTCTACTCATCATGTGTAAATATTTTAATTAGATGTTTATCAAATGGTGTTTTTTTGAAAGATTTTGGAAACATATGTTGATAAGAAAATAACGCACCCTGTGGGCATGGAAAATTTGCCATTGTTCGTTTTGCCAATGGTACTTCTTCCTGGTGAAGTTCAGGAACTACGTGTTTTTGAACCACGTTACAAGCAGATGCTAGACGATTGTTTGTTGGATGGTAAAAACTTCGGATTAGTTCGAAGTGATTTTCTTTCAGAGGTCAATCATTGGGATGGGCCTATGAAGTATGGTTGCGAGGCTGAAATACTACATCACGAAACTAAGGGTAGCAATCACTTTTTGCAAATAATTGGCCGCAGAAAATTTGTCATCAAGAAAGTACACAAGCCTGCTCTGCCGCCATTTAATCACCCCTCAATGAGCAAATTTGGAGAAGAGGATGGCATTTATCCCGACTTGGAAACTCTCCTTATGGAAATACCAGAAGATCATGATTCTTCCAAATTATACATCAGTGGAGACGTGGAATTCATTGATGAAATTGAAGGGATGGATGATTCACAGCAAAGCGAACTCGAAGGTATAGTTTGGAATATTTTACAACGAGTTGCTTTGATATTGAGAGTCGATGATGACTCCTTCAAAGAATGGATTGAGAAGTCGCCAGTGATTGGTTTAATCGATGATAAACCGGAATCGATTTTCGTAGTTTCAGCCTTGCTTTTGGGTGATTTAGACATGCGCCAAGAAGTTCTTGAATCCAATTCAACAGAATCCATCTTGTCACTTTTGAGTGCTGAATTGAATAAGTTCAATGAAGAAGAGTAATCAAATCAACGGCCCTAAATGCACTCCCAATGCAATTACTATACTTGAGGCTACCACAATTAGGACGTTGTCGTCTATTGGTCCAAATTCATATCTCTCTACAAATGACGCTAATGCACCAGATATTGCACCCCAAAGCGGTATTGAAGGGTCAGCGTTTTTGCCGATTAGAAAACCAAGTGGAACGCAAAGGATTGCCATTCCTAGGTTACCCCAGGCGCTTTTTGTTCTCTTTGCAAACATCTTGTTTCGAATTATTCCCGTAACTCCGTCACCATATGCCATGAATAAAGCTGGAAGTATTGCTAGCCAGGCATCATCAAGCAGGTGCCAAAGGGTATAGACAGAAATGCCCAGCATAAAAGCAAAAGTAGCATCATTCATGTTCTGCTCAGTCTGCATCCACCACAAGCGTTTGTCCATGATGTGGGTTGCTGCAAGCCCAATTGAACCAAGAACTCCTCCTAGAAGCGGATAGATCGGGTCGGTGAATACAATTGGACACATGATTAGAGGAACTCCACCTGCAACCATATGGGCAACCTTGCGATTGTAGTAGACTGCGACCATGTTTTCACAGCCTTTGGACATGAGATATCCGTGAAATGGCTTGATTGCCATCACGGTAACAAATGCCCATCCGCCGAGTCCAAGAAACCAAAGCAACTGACTGTCGAACATAGCTGTTGGTTAGGCAGCAGGTGCATAATGGTGACTGAATGTCAGCAAGTATTTGAGATACTTACCGAAATATTATGTGTTTTATATCAAGACTGATTGCCTTATTGTCTTAACCGGATCTACATCGCTTGTGAGAACATCAACCAGCCAATGTTCATTATCAGGGCTGGAAGTGCTAGGAACAAGATCGTAATTGATACAGGGAAAGCAGACACGAACATAACCATCAGGGTAATAGTTAGCATTAGTGTCATTATCTGTATCGTTCTAATCACGAACGGAGCATACCTTATCACAAAGTTGTCGGGGGTTTTTACATGGTTGAATACTTCTACCTGCGTCATGTTATATGCTCGGCGGGTGGGTATATAGTAGGGTGTTTTTTCCTAAATGGAATTAACTGGAACAAGATAACATAGAACATCCCACTCTGTTTTTAGCCCATTCAGGTCTTTTTTGATACCATTTGTTTTCGAATTTACTTTGTTCCAAGTAAGGATTCTTGAGCACTTTGTGAAGCTCTTCACAAACAGAAAAGTCTCCTTCCTTTGCAGCATCAATTGCTAATTGTGCCATCCAATTTCTGAGGACATACTTCGGATTTGTCGCTAGCATTAGCTTTCGGTCAGGTTCACCATCAACCCTTGACCACCACTTGGTCAACCAAGAATTCCATTCTTTTACAGGAATTGATTCTGTGCCGTAGAAAGCATAACTCAAATTTTCCACATCTGGATTATTGATATTGGATAATTCTCTGAAGAATATCGTCATGTCCGTCTCAACTTTTTGCAATAACTCATTCAATTCTGTGATTAACTCAGAATCATCTTCTTGGAATTTATCAAGTCCTAATTTTGTAGCCCAGACTCGATTTATTTCTTTCTCGTAGCATGAAATATAGAACTCTAACACCTCAGTTAATCTATCCGTATTTTCAACCAATGGAGAAATTGCTTCTAGGAACCGAGCGATATTCCAAGCCCCAATTTGCGGCTGTGCTCCGTAACGGTATCTTCGCCGACCTGCATCAGTCGTGTTTGGCGTCCATCCCGGGTCATAGTCCTCAAGCCAACCGTACGGGCCGTAGTCAATTGTCAATCCATGAATCGACATATTATCTGTATTCATTACACCATGAACAAAACCGACTCGCATCCAGTGTGCAATCATCTCTGCAGTAGTCTTTGCTACAGTGCGTGCCCACTCAATTATTCCATCTTCATTATAACTGCAATTGGGGAAATGGTGCTTTAGTGTGTGCTTTACAATCGATTCAAGTGTATCCTTGTCACCCATCATTGCATGAATCTGAAAACTTCCTAGGCGGATGAAACTTGGTGCAACTCTGCAAACAATTGCTCCTTGCTCAAGTTGTTTATTTCCGTTGTAAAGCATGTCTCTCATTACTTGCTCACCAGTTGTAACCAGTGAGAGTGCTCTGGTGGTTGGAACTCCAAGATGGAACATTGCTTCACTGCAAAGAAACTCCCTAATCGAGGATCTCAATACCGCCTTCCCATCAGAATGCCTAGAGTAAGGTGTTTCACCAGAACCTTTCAATTGCAATTCTAATACACCTTTGCTGGTTTGAACTTCTCCTAAGGTAATAGCACGACCATCTCCAAGTTGACCTGCCCAATTTCCAAATTGGTGGCCTCCATATCTTTGAGAATAAGGATCCATTCCTTCTACAGGATTTCCGCCTCCAAGAACTTCAGCCTCTCCACGTTCGAGACCCAAATCTTCAGCCATCTCCTCTGACCACAGGCATAATCTTGCATCTGGCGATGGTGTTGGCAAAACCCGTGACCAACAAGCATTGGGAACTTGCCTACTACCTCCACCAACCTGTATGTCACCAGGAGTTTCATCCAAGAAACGACTAAGCCAATCAAGGTCTGATAGTTGGCTCATGTTGTGTTGTCAGGCTTCCTCTTTTTCAAACTGTGTTAGGATAATCTTCATTGCTTTGTGCAAACTCCAAGTAACATGAGCACCAACTTGTGGATGATAAAAACCACACTTCCAGAATCATGGAGGGAGTTCGAAGTAACCTCTTTCGCACAATCTTTAGTTCAGGCTGGAGCAGCTTGTGTGCAGCATCATAAGGTATCTTCTACCTTCAAATGGGAAGATAAAATTCAGTCGGAATCCGAGTGGTCACTGCAAATAAAAGTCTCTAAGGATAGTAAGCAAGCAGTTGCTGACTTAATTCAAGAAACTCATCCCTATGATGTTCCTCAAGTAATCATGTCAAAATGGGAATCTAGCCAAGATTACCTAAACTGGGTTAATTCTCAGTAGTTGCAAATGTGGAACGAGCGTGTACAAACGGGCGACCCCTCGCCCACCCCGGAAAACGCTCGCTCCGTTACCGGAGCAATTCATCGTCTGAAATGTTACTTATTTACTTACTTAGATATACAAAACCGGGATTTTTATTATAAGATTCAATACATACCATCACACATGGAAAAAAAAGCAATAACTGTGGTTGTTCTTGTTTTCCTAGTGAGCATATTTTCTTCGATCTCAGGGGATGGCATTAACCAATTAGAGCAGACCCAGTTCTCATTTTCATCACAAGGAAATGAGACAACTAATGTGAGTGGTTGCACCAATATTTCTGCAAATAACTACAATGAAAACGCAACTGATGACGATGGCAGTTGCGATTTTGATTTAGATAATGATGGAGTTCTTGACGTAGATGAAATCGCAGGTTGCACCAATTCGGCTGCCAAAAATTTCGTCGCTAACGCCACAGATGATGATGGCTCTTGCACTTATTCAAACTACGAAAATGGGAGTTTTCAGCATCATTACTGGCAGGGATACTCCCACGGTGCACTTATTCGACAACACGAGGAATCTTTTGTTAAGTTCAGCCCAGATGGTTCCTATTACGCAACACATCATGATGGCATAATCCAAATATGGGATACCAATAATGCTTCAATAACACATTCAATCCATAAGACAATATCAGATTTTTCGGGCTATTGGGTCGTTGACCTCGATTGGGCGCCGGATGGAGACCAAATCGCAATTATAGTTACGAGCAACTTAAAGTACCGTGGTGTTTCATGGACTTCAGAGGTAATGACTTACGATCTAGCAAGTGAGGAATCTACTAGCCTTGGAATCCATTATCACAACAGGAATTATGATATTGAATACAGCCCAGATGGAAGTTATGTTGGTGTAGCTCTTGGGAATGAACTCGTAGTTTACGATTTACTTAGCGGAGAGAAAATTGTTAATTATTCCTCAGGTGAATGCATATACTTTTGTGATTATTATAACCACATATCATGGTTATCTAGTACAATGAATCTGACCTTTGCATTGAATATGAATGGATATATCAGGTTCTATGATTTTGGATCTCAGTCAATAATAAACTCGAGTGATAGTTGGTATGGCGGAAAATTGTTGAAGTTTTCACCGGATGGAAATATGGTAGCAGTTTGCACAAATGATGATGATGTTGCACTTATTAATTTAGAGAATCTTACTATGGTTTGGGAACTTACTACACCTGAAACTTATTACTCGTATGTTTACAACAGTGCTTGCAATGAAATAGCCTGGTCACCAGATTCAACTAGATTCGCGATTGCTTACGATGGTAACGGCAATCACGCTTCAAGTGTGCTCATCTATGATGCTGAAACAAGTGCTGTAGTAGATTGGTTTGGTCTTTCGAGGCAATATGAGTGCCAAGGTTGGAATTGTGCATCAATTGAGGGATTAGATTGGAGTCCTGATGGTGAAAGGATTATCTTTGCAGCAGACAATAAACAACAAGGAATCCATACATGGATCTTTGACGATGATATTGAATTCATACCTGGATGTACAGACTACACAGCAACAAACTATGATCCAAATGCGACAAGACTGGATTACTCTTGCAGATTTATGCTTGATGATACGTATGACAACTATCACCAATCGTATTGGGATTTTTGTGAGTGGGATGGCGATATAGGCGAGTATCTCTGCTGGATGGAAGATTTGAATGATTTATCGGCGGATGAGATTGAGGAGCTAGAAGATTGTGAGCAGTCGGAAAATGGATGTGAAACAGAAATAAATTGCCAAGAAATTCATCGTACATACGGAACATGGGAATGCGCCTACTATGATCATGATGATGATAATCATGATAACGGTGGGACTAGCGAAGAATCATCATTTCCTTTTGAAGAATCAGTCATATTCACAATAATAGGCATGATTGTTTTTGTCATAATTATGTTAAATGCCAACAAAAGAAATCCTGGAGTTTCCAAAATTGAAATAGAATACAACGATGAAGAACCTGAGAAAGAAGAAGTAATCGAGGCTTCTCCTCCAAAGAGCATTGAAATAAATATCCGTAAACTTTTGTGAATCATATGCTCGATAGTGAAATACCAATTCCGACTAGAATTAATACAGCAGATAACGTAACTTTTCCAATGAACCGAACTTTTTTCAAAAAATTGATTGTTTCGAATCCATTTAATGCCATTTCATTTTTTGGATCTACTGCCAAAATCTTATTACAATCTAATTCTGCTTTATTTATTCCACTATAGCCAGCTTGCAATACATTTTTCTGTGCATATTCCAATGACATTTCAAACATTAATTGTAAACTTGGAATATGATTTTTGTCAAATTTTAATATCCTTGAAATTCTATCTTCAATTATCAACTCGTCTTTTTTCTTGTATTGAGATAATTCTTCCCAAATTGCAGATATAAATATTTCACAAAATTCTCCATTGTATAGTTCGATTGCTAGTTGATAATCTATGTGTTTAGCCTTTTCATAAATCTCATCTGCCTGGTCAAATAGTCCTAATCCCATCTTTTCTGCTACTAAATTGAGGTGGTTTCTAACCGACTTTTCCGTATCTTGAGTATATGTATTTTTTACAGAATGCTCTATTTTCGTATTTACATCACCCATTACAATAGAGTCCTGAACATTTGTATTTGATAGAGGTTGCAAAGGTATCCAGTCAGTTCCATTCCAAATCCACTTACCATCAGGACTGATAACTGAGTCAGACATAACTATCCCTTACAGTTTGAATTTACCAATGCTTCGGCATTAAAATAAATCTAGTTATTTCTATAGAATGATGCTCGTGCCGGAATACGAAGTATCATTACTCAATTGTAAGTGATACCATAATGACTAGAAGTTAGATTCTACCTCTAAAGCCTCTGTATATCATGCCCGCCTTGTAGGCTTCACCAATTGGTGCAGAATTTCTTGATTTTTTCATAAGGAAAATTCCAACAATTATGAGAACAATAGGAATAATGTAACTCCATAAATTCAAGGATTCTCCATTGAATAAATCGATGAAAGAAAATCCGATAATTGCCGCACCAAACCATAGAAATAGATTTCCAAATATCCACCTTAGGTCAATATCACGTCCCTTTGGATTTGTAGGGTCAGCTGAACTGGACACATTACTTCTAGAAAGGTGAACCAGATATTAGTTTTGGAAGATACTCGTGCCGGGGTGCGAAGTACTAATTGAAAATAAGAAAAACCAGGTTTTTGTGCTATAAATTCCGATTTGTTCAATTATTTCCAGCAAAAACCAAGGTTATGGACAAATCTGCAGACCAAAGTGTTCCTATTGGGGGTGACTGGGAAACATCTAGGTCCTTAGTAAATGAAAGAACAGAACAAATGATGGTTGGGAATAGGATCTCGAATACGCAAAATTTGGGATTTGTGCCTCCTGCTCCAACAATAAACACTCAAGGCCAGATTTTACCTTCAAATAGCAAAATAGTAAGAGTTGAGATTATCGGTACGAGGATGAAATTAGGATTTGTAATTCTTTTTCTTGTATGGTCATTTCAACTGTTAAATGAACTGCACTATCTAAGTGTCTTGAAAGCTCAGGGAGACCCTGATGTGCTTGAATCTGAATATAAAGAATGTAACTCAGATTATACACTCTATGATTTTGAGGATTGTTTAGATGCAATACAGGATGACATAGAAAGCTACCAATTCCAAAGGATAGTTATGGTGGCATTACAAATAATTGCATGGGCATTGGTTGCATTGGATTTGATAGCAATTGCTAACAAATTAAACAGAATGCAAATTTCGAGTTAACAGGTTTAGGTTTTGCACGTTCGTAAAACGAAACATCTTTTTTGGAAAGGCTGTTTTTGAGTAAAAAATATACCTAGCAGTGCCCCGTTTGAGTGAAATCGAAAGTAGAGTGCTCGTGCCGGGGTGCGAAGTAACTGGTTGACTTTCATTATTGCATGATGATTTCAGTAGATATGTGGGCATCAAAACTACCTAGGTGGTCGTAACTTCCACGATCACGTAATATGAAGAAAATCTGGTCATTGAATTTAGTTAGTTGATAAGCATCGTAATCCGTATGTGGATTGTCGTTGTTAACAAAAGCCTCGCGAGTGTTACTTGACATGTTATAGATTAACCATCCTTCATCATATTCTCTACATTCAAACTTCTGACAATACATTCGAAGGTAAATTTTGTCATCATCTATCAAGTATTCTTCAAAATTGAACTGTTCCATATAATGATTCAACGGACTTATACCCTCATCTTGCGCCCAAGAATAGAACCACGTTAGACCATTACTCTCCGCCTCAAAGAATAATTGATTTCCGTAAGAAAAGAAATCTTGGATCACAGAATCAGTTCCAGTGACATCATCCCCGAAAATCAATGTAACATTGTTCGCAATTGGATCATAGGCCCAAACACTGCCATTGTAATTGGGATTAAGTCCGCCGTATTTCAGCAATGAGGTA
>MDSV01134644.1_pt1 | contig 29930 bp, 10 predicted proteins | sample 810851 | NCBI WGS metagenome assembly MDSV01 (sample SAMN05326640, study PRJNA326480) | marine metagenome | isolation source: seawater | place: Atlantic Ocean: North East | collected 2012 | reverse complement strand
TTTTTTGTCACCCTGGTCACCAACCAAGTCCGCCAAGCATGTGAACTCAGGGTCCCGCAGGGCCGCTTGGGTCCAAGCGGCTGGATCAGATTTTTTTGTCAAGCATGTGAACTCAGGGTCCAAGCGGCTGGATCAAAAAAATGTCAGCCCGGGTCACCAACCAAGCCGCCATGGCTCAGGCCCCAAGGTTCGACACGGATGCCTCAGTCCAACCAACTGGATCCGATTTTTTCGTCACCCTAGTCACCAACCAAGCGACCCAAGAACAACAAGAACAACAACACGCCAGCCTCTGGCTTGCCCCCGACCATAGCCAGGACCTATATATGCACTCCTGCGCTGCTGCCCGACCCTCGAAGCGCCTGACATCACAGCATGATTGTGGTCGACGACGCCTTCTTTATTTTTTCGGTCGCGTACCTGGCGTACTTTATCGCGCTGGGGCTGGTGTATGCGGCGGCGTTTGCCCTCACGAGCCTCTTTACCCTCCTCAGCCCCGGCGCCGATAACATCAACACCGCCAACACACAGACGCCCGGGGCCAGCGGCATTACCGGGTTCCTGGACTCGCTCATCACGCAGATCCTCACGCTCATCGTCACCTCGGCCGTCTACGTCTTTCGCACCATATTGAGTCTCTACCCCTACCTACTCGTGCTGGTCTTTCTCGCCATCCTCCACGAGAACCAGACGCAGGTCATGCTGATGATCAAAGAAACCTACAACACGTTCCTGGTACAGACCAATGCCGTCTCCTGGATCCGGTCCGTCGGCTGGTTCTTCAAGGTCGGCATCGAGGTCCTCGGCCCGCTGTGGAACTTTGTGATCTCCACTGCGCGCATGATGGTGTACAATGTCGGCAGCCTGCTGACCAACGACGTCAACGGCCAAAACGCCGTGCAGAACCTTTTCGAGGCGTGCGGTCAGGCACTCGCGGGGCTCAGCAGCGGCGTGTACGCGTGGGCCAACAAGCAGCTCGACTGCCGCTTCTCCAACTGGAGCGAGGGCCTCACGGCGACCACCACGGACGTGCCGTGTCTGGACTACACGCACCGGCGTCTGGATCTCACCGCCGGCATTGCCGGCTTGCAGCAGGTGTCGCTCAGCCTCGTACGCCTGGCGCAAACGCTGTGTCCCGTGGGCAAGGGCGCGGTGGACGTGCTCGTCTACCCCCTCACGGACCCGCTGCTGACCACGGCCCTGAACGCCGCGGCCAACGCCGTGCTGCAGCTCGCCTGGGACATTGGCGACGTGACCCAGCTGCGCTGCCGGGCTGCGACCCAGGTGCAGTCGAGCCTCGTCTTTTGCGTCCCGGACACGGCCCCCTTTTTCTACATGTGGTACGAGGCCGTGGAGAACCTCGGGGCGCTCCTGGACAACTGGCTGGAGACACTCCACGACGCGATCCTCCGCCTCTTTCTCTACAAGGCGCCCGACGATGCCGGCACCAACATCCTCCTCGACGACACCGCAATCACGTCCTACTTTCAGGCGCGCGACTACCGCCTGGTGCGCCTCGGCGCGTCGCTGGTGGCCTACACCGACGGCGCGTCCGTGCTGCTCAAGGACACGGCGGGGGGCGGGGAGCGCCAGTTTCCCGACGTCTTTGACCCGCCCGTGGACGTGCACTACGGACTCGCGCCCGTGGCGTTTGCGCGGTCGGCCGACGACGTCGACTACAGCGGCGCGGAAGCCACCAGCCTCATGGGCTGCCGGTGCACGGGCGGCGTCCAGGACCCACTGCAGCTCGCGTGCGCGGTGTTTCGCTTCTCGCGCACCATCGGCAACGACTACTTTACGGCCAACGGCACCGCGCCGGTGCCGCTCCAGTTTGACAATGCGCTCACGGTGGGCTACCTCTCGTGCGCCACGGTGCAGGTCAGCGTGCAGCCCGTGCGCTACCCGCAGCTCTCGAGCGACGAGGACGACGCGCGCCTCGAGTCCCGCGCGGTGCAGCGCGCGCCGGCCGTGCACGAGTGCCTCCGCGACCCGCGGCGGTGCAACAACGTCGACGCGCTCGTGTACGTGAAGCCGCTGTGCCTGCGCGCCAAGTCCGTCGCCGAGCAGCGCGTGCACCTCGCGTCCCGCGCCGTGAACCGCAACCGCGCCGCGTGCGTGGAGGACTTCCGCTTCAGCTCGTGCTACCCGTTTTGCGTCGGCGTGCGCTACCGGTACTCGGGCGCAGCCCCTGTCACGCTCTACGGCAAGGACGCGCTCGACGGCGGCGTCTGGAAGTCGTTTACGCGCTGCGAGGCGCAGGACGCCGTGGCGCGCGAGGCTACCGTCACGACCGCGAGCCAGGCGCGCTTCCCGGGCGACACGATGCCGCTCGCGGACCATTACGTGGAGGGCGCGCAGCGCACGGCGTGCAACATGGACCCCGCGGTGGCCTCCGTGCAGGTGGACCTTGCGTTGTCAAATGCGAGCGCCGAGGCGCCGCCCGCGCTCGTCAACTACGAGTTTGACTGGGTGCAGGGCCAGCCGCTCGCCTTTGCGGGCGACGCCGTGCTCGTGCCCTCGTGCGACCTCGTGCAGGGCGCGTGCTCGTACACGGTCACGCTGCACCGGTTCGCGTCGACGCTGCTCGGGCAGTACCAGCTGCGGCCCGTCGTCACGCGCATTCCCGCGGCCTCGCCGTCGGCCGCCGCCGAGTGGGAGCTCGCGCAGTCCAACAAAATCCTGCTCCCGTACCTGACGCAGGACGCCTTTGCCGAGCGCAACCTCGGCGCGCAGACGCGCTCGGGTGTGTTTTACGCGGTGAACCCGGACCTCGCGCTCTTCCGCGAGACGCACCTCGCGCGCTGCAGCGCCAACGACGTCCCGCCCCTCGAGTTTGTCGACACCAGCATGTTCCGGCGCTCGCGCCTCCTTTTCACGCGCCCGCGGTTCGAGTGCCTGCGCGGGGACCTCGCGGCGTCGGGCGTGGTGCACGACGGCACGCGCGCGCGGAGCTGCACGGCCAACCTCACGCGCGAGGTCGAGTTTGGCGGGGACGACGCGTTCCTCGGGCCCGAGCACCTCGAGGCGTCCGTGTCGTGCCGCGCCAGTGCCGCCCAGGCCAACTGCGGGCTCAAGTGGAACCTCTTTATCAGCCACGTCGCCGCGTTTGACGACCTGAACGTGGTCGTCGCGACGCGCCACGGGCTCGCGAGCTTCATCGAGTTTGAGCTCGGCATGCGCGCCGAGGATCCCGCGTGCTACGGCGGCGACGACCGCATCACGACGCGGCTGTACTTTGTGCACACGCAGACGCTCGCGGTGCAGCGCACGCCGTTTGTCCCCGCGGCCACGCGCCAGGCCGACAGCATCGTGCCGCCCGTGATGTCGCTGCTGGCCAAGATGCAGCTGGTGGTCATCAAGACCGCCGAGGTCGTCGTCAACGAGTACGCGCTGAATTTATTCGGCATCATCGAGCAGCAGATGCAGCAGTTTAGCGGCGTGAACCAGGGGCGCTCGCTGCAGCACAGCGTGTTTGACAACCGCAATGCCGACCAGTTTCCGCTCTCGCTGCGCGGGCCCGTGGCGCAGCTGGCCGACTACCACGCGGCGGTCGACCTGTTTATCCTCAAGTCGTTCCGGTACGTCGGGCTGTACATCGGGCTCGACCCCGCGCTCGCGCACTGGACGCACTCGGGGGTGGTGGCGGTCGTCAACCTCGCGTCGTCGCTGGTTTTTTCCGCGCTCTACGCCGGGCACTACCTCTGGGACGACCTGCTGCTGCCGTTTGTCTACCGCACCGTCGAGCTCCAGCACCGGGGAAAGGCCGTTGAGCCCGCGCGGCTGCTGCGCAACCTCGTCTTTGAGAGCATCCAGAGCGGGCGCCTGCGCGGGACGGTGCTGGTGCCGCAGACCATGTTCTGCAACCGCCTCCCGCAAATCACGGCCGCCCCGGGGAGCGCGGCGGCGCGCCTGCTGTTCCACGTGTGCCGCGCCGGCGTGGAGACGCAGTTTGCGGCGGCCAACATCTTTGCGACCATGCTCGTGTTCTCGGACCTCAACAACTGCATCTGCCGCTCCGACGGCCGCGAGGACCTCGACACGTGCGTGGAGAAGCTGCCGGCGCCGCTGCAGACCAACTACCGCGCGTTCTGGCTCACGTACGTCAATACACGCGGCAACGTCGACGCGGCCGTGTGCAGCGACAGCATCGCCATCTTCCGTTCTACACTGGTCAACGCGCCGAACGAGGTCCTCCTGCACACGGACCGCGCGCTGGAGGCGCTGGCGTCGCTCCCGCAGGAGGCCGCCGAGTACACCGGGATCACGACGGGGAGCGGCACCTCGTGCGCCGAGGCCGCGCCCGGGGCTCCGTCGGCGCGCCTCACGCTCACGCCGCAGCCGGTGTCGGCGTTTAAGCGCTGCGGGTACACCAAGATCTGCCAGCGCAAGTGCGAGTTCGACCTGCTCCTGTTTTACGCGGAGCGCGCGCGCGCGGCCAACCCCGGCGTGGTGCTCTCGGGCGCGTACGACCGCTTCGTGCCGACGACGGTGAGCGCGATCCAGGGCCTGGACGGCCCGCACTTTACGCCACTGCTCGTGCAGCAGTACGAGCCGAGCACCGGTGAGTCGGCGGACTGTGACAAGATCCTCGTCGTGCTGCTGCGCGTCGTGCAGGACGACTATGCGCAGGCGACGCGGCTGGATTTCGAGTACATGCGCATCTGCCAGCAGCTGCGCCCCAGCAGCGGCGAGCTCACGTCACGCGTGCTGACGCCCCGCACCGCGATCCCAGACACCAAGCGATTTTTCTTCCATGCCGACTTTGACGACGCAGACGAGCGACAGGACAACCAAGCTTCCGGCTTCCAGGTGGTCGACATTCTCGCGCCGCACGTGCTGCCGCTGGACGGACTGTACGAGGCCGTGTTCTTCCTGGTGGCCTGGGACGAGGGCATGGCGCAAAACGGGGTGTACGAGGTCAAGGTCAGGGCGGGGCTGGCGCCCGAGTCGCGGTGGCTGCTGCGGAGCATCCCGCTCGCGGCGTCGTCGTCAGGCTCGTGCGACTTTCTGGCTACATTTCAAGATATCTTCGGGGAGGCCACCGACGCGCCCGAGACGGCCATCTTGATTGAAGACCGGGACGTGACACAGCAGGAGTCGTTTTCCCGCAACCCGATGCTCACACACGCCAGCGTGGTGCCGCTGAACAAGGGCACGGGTATCGGGCTGCTGCTGCGTTTGAAGATTTACTTTAAGCTGTATGAGGCGTCTGGCGAGGCGCAGATGCAGGAGTTTGTGGTGCTGCAGACGTGGACGGCGGAGGCCGGGGGCGACACGGTGTGCAGCGCGGTGCCGTACGACGCCGGGGCCACCGACGCCCTCAACCAGCTCATGGCCCTGAAGCATGCCTACGACAAGACCGTGGTGATTGAGCAGCTGCCCAAGACGTGTGATGCGGCCGAGGAGTGCTACCAGTACGCCCTCGCCAAATTCGAGCGCATCAAGGAGGCCCCGCGCGGGCGCATGCGGAAAACGACCCACGTCCTCTACGATGTCAACGAAACCTACACCCTGGTTACACTCGACAGCCACAGCCCGCCGACTGACCCCAGCAGTGCCTACGCCGAGACCATGCGAAAATTCTCCAACATGACTGTCCGCGTCCCTCTCGGCGGGATCGCGTCGCTCTTCCCCGAGCCGAGCGCCGTGGCGTACCACCGCCAGCCGATGATGCTGCGCGCCAGCACCGCAGGCTCGCCCCAGAGCGGCTGCCGCGCGCGCGTGCTGCACGTGGCGACCCCGACAGACCTGCGCCACCGCTTCACCTTTTACAGCCTGGCGTGCGTCGGGGGCAACATTGGCGACGAGACCGCGTGGCTCGAGCAGCAGCGCATCGAAAAGACCAAGGACGGCGAGGGCGACTGGGTCGTGCGCACAGACTCGCAGCTGCGCGCGGGGAGCGTCGTGGAGATGGACGGCGTGTGCGACTACATGAGCTGCGCGCAGTGCGCCGACGACGAGGTCCGCCGCCGCTGCTACGCGGCCGAAAACTGCGCGGTGCGCCAGTGCATCGGCACGACCTTTAACCACCAAAACGCCTTTTGCGTAGTCGGCGGCCTCGCCAAGGAGGCCATCGAGTTTGTGCTGGTGGACGCGCGCGCGGGGTGGTTTGGCTTTGTGGAATTCTACATCAACATCTTTCAGCTGGCGCAGCGCAGCACCAGCGCGACGACCATCAACATCGAGGCGCTCTCGTCCTACTTTGTCGCCAAGTTCTGCGAGCTCAAGGACGTCTCCGCGCTCGTCAGCGCCACGATCCCGTCCATCGTGTCCACCGTGTACCTCGCGATGCGCGTGCGCGTGCTCAAGGCCACGCACGTCTCAGAGCTCGCGCTGGACTTTGTGTCGCCACAGAACCAGCTCTACATGCGCACAATGACGGCGCACGTGACCGAGGTCTTTCACGCAATCCTGCTCGGCGTGCCCTACTCCATTTTCAACGTGCAGAAGCTCGTGCTGTGCGCCGCGGACAAGCTCGGCGAGTTCTCGGGTGGGCTGGTCAATTTTGTCGACAACGACGTCGGCGGCGAGCACTTGAACCTGTGCACGGTCGACCTCGACGTGTCGGGCATGGCGACGGTCCCGTCGGACCAGGACATTATCGCGCAGACCATGCTCAAGGACTTTGGCGGCCAGCAGCTGCGCACGACGGTCGAGCGCCGAGACGGCGATGTCTCCAACGTCGCCATCAAGATCCTGCAGGGCGGCATCCTCGCGCGCGGCGTCCAGGCCGGGCAGCGCGTCGCCAGGCTCAAGCAGACGCTGCGCGTGTTTGTGTACGCCAACACACTGAATACCTTTGTCGACTGGACGGTGGGCGTGCTGTACAGCCTGTCGCGGTTCCTCTCGGTCTTTGACGACGGGGGCTGCCGGTCGCGCCCGACGAAGCTGCAGTACATGCCGCAGTGCGTGTGCCAGGACGAGGTCTACGCCGTCGCCGACGTGCCGGCGCGGCACACCGCAAAAGACGGTGGGCTCTGGTGCACGGGCGTGCTGGAGATGCTCGACGACGCCGGCAGCGTCCGCTACGTCTACAACCCGTACTCGCTGGCGGAGCTGCGCGACATGCTGGACGGCGACAACGGGCAGATGATTCGGTACTTGGAGTGCGTGGCGGCGCAGAACCGCGACTGCGACGGAAAGTTCGTTTACGGCGCGGGCTACGAAATACAGCAGTGGAAGAATGTGGGCGTGAACCCGCTGTCGGTGCTCACGCGCTGCCGCGACAACTTTGCCGGCAAGACTTGGGACAGCGGAAACTTTGCCGTGTACCATGCCGCGACCCGCGCGCAGGCGGAGCGGGATGTCAATGAGTATGATTTGGACCAGCTCCGCGCGGTGCTGGACGATGTCCTGGACGAGCCCACCCGGCTGTGTCTCCTGCAGGGGCCAGCCCGCGGGCTCATCGCGCGGTGCATGTTTATGTTTTTCGAGGGCCGCGACCGCGCGCGCAAGGACCTGCAGTTTGCCAACTACTTTGCGTACCAGCGGCTGGGCAGGGGGATGCGTCTGGAGCAGGGCCACGACGCGTGCGCGTTTTTGTCGACGACCGAGTTTGGCGAGGACGCGACGTACGGCGCGGAGATCCAGGCGTGTCAGCAGAGCAGCGCCACGCTGTGCAACGGCGCGGTCACGCCGCAGCGGTGCCGTGTGCTGTACTCGACCAGCACGCTGCTGACGGCATCGTCTTCGAATGCCGTCGACGTCTACAGCACGAATGCGTCGTCGGACTCGAGCCATATAGAGAAGCTGTATAAAGACATCAAGGAGTGCAGTCAGGAAACTTTCGAAGTATACCTGGACAAGATTGAGAGTCGAGAGCTCACCGGCAACATGCAGTTCCAGCTGGACACCAGCGAGGGCGACCGCTTCCATCAGGCCATGGACTGCATCCTGATGGGCGCCTACGACAAAATCGACTACATGCCCGCCGACAGCCGGTACAACCTGACCAACCTGCGGTACTCGCGCGGTGCCGTCGAGGACACGCGGCGGTTTGAGCTGCCGTGCGCGGAAAAGACGCTCTACAGCCGCGATGGCGCGGAGCTGGTGGAGGTGTCCACGTGCGGCACGCCCGCGCGCGTGTCGGCCATCGCCTACGTGCGCGCGCAGATGGAGAGCGGCAGCTTGCTGAACGAGGTGATTCGCAAGGTGATCGTGGACAAGCTCAAGGCCTACCGAGACCAGATGGCGGATACCGAGAACTACCACTGCACGGACCCGTGCTGTGATAAGTTTGGGCCGGAGTGTGAAGTGGCGGACGTGGACTTTAGCGGGAATTTTTCGGACGTGGCGAGTATGACGGTGATTTTTACTGACATTGTGGCAGAGAACCAGGTCTTTGAGGAAATTCAGTTTACGGCGCTGACGCAGCACGAGGTAACCACGTCTGTTTTTTGTCTATGTTTTCTGTGGTGGAGTATGTGGTGTTTTGCGAGGGTTTTAAATTAGAAATCGCCTACGTATGATCCAAACAAGCGACGAGGAGCTCAAACACGGGGTTGTCCCGTGCGTTCTGCTCCGTCGGTGCCTGCGACAGGCAGTCCACCAACGTGTCCTCGGAGATCGGGGGTGAGTCCGGGTGCCGGCGGCGCATTTCCAGGGTCATCTCCTGAATCAGGCGCGCCATGCCCCAAAAGAGCGTGAAATTGACGCGGTCCACGGGATCCACCATATCGGGCCAGGGCGGGCAGATATTGCCGCTGCGCTGCACGTACATGGTGCTCATGATGTCCACAAACTTTTCCTGCAGGCCGTCGTCGCGCACCATGAGCTGCTGGTGCCGGCGGAGCTTGCCCATAAAGTCCAGTGGGTTGTCCATGGCACCATGTTCAGCCGGGCGGGCGTGGGTGGCCTTGTGGTGTGTTTTTTTTTCTTGGGTTACTTTTTTGTTGATTGTGACAAAGACATACCATCTACGCAAAAAACTAACCCTTTTTGTTTGCCTGGTAAAGTTCTGGGTCAAATACACCAGCCAGGACTTTCAAGCGTCCATCGACGACTACAACAACGACACCGACCTGCTGCGGCGCGAGGGCATCGCGTACCCGATCCGTGGCATCCTCAACTATTCCAATCCCGACATCTACGCCTTCCCGCTGTCGCGCGACGAAGACCCGCTCAGCATCATGCAGCAGTGCCACTCCCTGATCCGCGCGGCGTCCTTCTCCCACGAGACCGTGGACGCGGGCGACGGTCTGCAGACGCTGCCGGCGATCCAGGCGATTCTCGAGAGCGGGCTGCAGTGGAATCCCGTGGACCTCCAGGACTCGGACAAGACGCCGCGCGACGTGCTGGTCCACCGCCTGCTGCAGTCGGTGCACGACGACAACGCGGTGGAGGCGCTGTACGACGACCGCTTTGTGTCAGATGACTCCATGTTTTGCCCCCACGACTCTCATCTGTCGGAAAAAACGGCCGAGGTTAACCTCGACGGTGAATTCTGGAACTTTAACACGAGCACCGGGCAGTCGTTTGAGGAGTACCTGAAGACACTCAACGTTCCAGTCCACGGATTTTACGCGCGGACGGCGGGGGACTTGGCGACACTGTGCCCGTGCTCGGTTCGAACAGAAAGCGAGTGTTGTTTCACCAACCAGGACATCAACAATGGTACCTGCATGCAAGCCCTGAAACAACACGTCGACCTCGACATTACAACACAGTGTTTTCCGGCAAAGCACGCGCTGCAGGCGCGGCGGCTGCTGCACGACCACGCCGCGTGCCAAGCCCAGCCCTGCCAGACCAGCATGCTGTCCGACCTCAGCGGCGTGCTGCCGACCGACACCGCGGCGTACTTTACCAACGACACTGAAAAAAAATGGCTTATCGACGCCCTGGACCTGCTCATGTTTCCGGTCAGCGGCGTCAGTCTCTCGACCCTGTCCAGCAGCAACGCTAGCATGCAACAAGCCCTGACCGAGCGCCACCGCCTGCTCAACTTGACCGACGCGAAAAATACCATTAGCAACCCGCTCTGCCACCAGCCCAGTAGCAAGCAGGTGGCCGAGCTGGGCCTGCCCGTGGTGTCGGCGCTTTGGGAGTCACCCGCGACGGCCGCGTGCGTGCGCTACGTGTTTGAGCGCCGCTGGCTCGCCATCGCCACGTCCCTCCAGGCCCCGGCCGAGCGCCTGGCACGCATCGAGCGCGACGTGGCTGTCTGGGCGACCCGCTGCCAGGTCAAGCTGCAGAAACTGTCGTCCTGCCGCGACATCAACGCATTCCACCCCGTGTTTGTGCGCCGCGAGGGCAACGCCTCCGCCACGCAGACGTGCAATTTCACCCTGTTCGACCCCAGCGGCACCCTCGCCCTGGCGCGCGGCCCCTGTGTAGTGCTAAAAATGTCGGAGCTCGACAGTGACTATGTCATGTACGACCCGTACCAGTGCGTGCCGCCCGGGACGACCGTGGTGTCGCCCGACAACCTCCAGGAATCCTGCCGCATGTTTGACCTGTTTCAGATGCTGCGGCGCAGCGGGACGGACGTGGTCGACGACAGGGCGCCCCTCCTCAGCTCAGACTTTGTGCAAAACCTCGAGACCAATACCACCTTCCGCGCGCGCATGGCGTTTGCCGGCGGCGGACCGGACCTGGATTTTTTGTTCCCCGCCGACACGCACGACCAACAACACAACCACCGGCAGTGTCCCGCCAGCGTGCCATACTGGCCCCGCGCGTGGCAGTACCCGCTGGGCGAAGTGGTGTCCGACACCTGGGAGTACGGCACCGGGTACAGCACGTACATGGCGGCGATTGTCGACGACGACCGCGACGACGCCCCCATCCAGGAGGTCGCCATCCTGCCGCGCCTGCTGCGCCCGGAAAAGATTACGCAGACGCAGAGCGGCAGCAGCGGCTTCTGCCGCGAGCCCTCGCTGGGCATGAGAGTCGTGGCGAGCAACGTGCACCGTGTGTGCGCCGACTTTATCTGCCAGGAGGGCACGATCACGCCAAAATCGGTCGTGGAAAAAACCTGCAGCGACACCGCGGCGCACGCCCTGGGCGCGGGGCACGGCCACACCCTCGGCTTCCTCTACCCGTTCCTGCGCCCGATGGTCCACCGAAACTCCACGAACGGGCGGTTCCGGCTGACCGACAGCGTGCGCGACCATCCCACGAAAAAGCTGACCGACGTCATCAACCTGTTCCAACAGACGTACGGCGACGCGCTCGAGCTGGATCTGAATCTCGTCACGGGCTCACAGCCCCTGGAGGACTATGTGCGCAGCAAGTGCAGCTTCGACGCGTACCTGGACCAAGTCGACCAAAACATCACCCGAGAGTGCGACCGCAACGACCAATGCGGAGCGTACGAGGCGTGCACGGCCGAGGGGCGCTGCGCCAACCTCACGCTCACGGTCAACAACGAGGCCGGGGACGAGGACATTGAGTTTGGCATGACGGCGCGCGGGTGCGAGACGCGCGGCGGGGCGGACGCGGTCGCTGGCGCGTCGCCTTGGCAAAAGGTGGCCGGCTTCCTGCACGCGCACGGCTTCTGCGCACACAAGGAGGCCGTCACGTTTGAGCGCATGCTGGAGGTGTTTCAGCACTATGCCCGCATGGGGAGGTGCCGGAACGAGTCGAGTGCGGACGGAAACGAGACCTGGGTGGCATGTCCGCGGTCGGCGGAGTACACGGGCGTGAACACAACGGAGACCCCCAAGTGGGACTGGATCAACCACCCACCGGAAGCCATGATGGCCGCGTTTGACAGCCTCGACGAAAATTTCCGCGCCGTGTACAACAAGTACCTGTACGAGTACTCGGCGGACGAGGCGCGCGAGCCGCTGGACGTGGACGAAATCTACGAGCTGTGGCAGACCGAGCACGAGTTCCTGCGCCTGCAGCCGCACCTGTGCGACATGGAGTACCAGCACGCCCGCAACTTGGGCTGGGTGCATTTGGCGGGCGGCGGCGAGAATCGCTGGATGCGCATGGCCGAAAAATTTTCTGAAGTCGTGCTGCCGACTGCGCGGACCCGTGCGCCGACGGCGGATGGCATGTGTAAAGAAAACATAGCAGGTCAACGAGAATGCTCAGCGTCAAGCAAAATGCGCTTCATGGGCCTGACAAGCGCGAACCTGCAGTACTTTCACGACAAGCAGACACAAGAGGTTGTCACTGACGGCAAGTCGTGCGGCCTGTGCGCCACGGAGCTCTTTACGTATGGGGGCACGCGGCTGCCACGCGTAAACTACAAGGCTGAGCTCAAGTCGTACCAGGACACGCTGCTGTGCGGCGCGTTTGGCGATACCGACGGGACAGCGACGAACTGCCGTCTGGATGAACACACGGCCGTGTTTCTGCATGTCTACTTTTTTGGCCGGGGAGGCCAGAGCACGTGCAAAAAAATGATGGACGCGGCGGAAATCAAACAGGGCCTGACCGCTGACCATGCCCAGCACAAGATTACCTACCAGCGCGACAACAAGGAAAAAGTCACGACCACGATAGAGAAAATTTTCACGTTTGACCCAGACGTGTGGGTGTCGAACCCTGCCACCATGAACGAGCGCCAGCGGCGACACGACTTTTTGCAGTGCGTGGACGAAATCATCGAGTACAAGGCCAGCATCAAGCCCGCGTTCATTGCCCTTGTGCGGAATTTTTCCGAGGCCGTCGATGGCAAGGGCTACACGCGCGGGTTGAACCTTGCCAAGCACCTGGAGACCACGTCGTACGTGTCCGGCATGTACCACTTTACCGTCTTCAACACGTACGAGGTGCCCATGCTCTACTGGCAGAAGCTCGGGCTGGAAACCTACGTGCACGTCCGCGCAGAAAGCCATCGGTTAACGTCCAACATATTGCTCAATTGGAAGACCAACGACCACACGGACCCGGCGTACCAGCAGTTTGCGTGGGAGGCGCGCTTTGGGCATGCGATCCATGTTGATCCGTTGGGGTTTTCCGGTGTAAATCCCATGTCCAACGTAAAAGACGTCGTGCCGGAATCGGCCCTCCACCACCGCCTGGTCAGCCCCGACGAAAAATTCCGCGACGTCAAGGACTCGGTCCGGGCCGCCTGGGCAGCGCTCAACACCAAGCAGCTGGTACCCGAGCAGAGTGAGTTCTTCCGGTACTTTGGCAAGGGGATTGCGAGGTTTATCGCGGAGTATGACAACGCGGTCGTGCAGGGTTTGTATCAATCCAAGTACGAACTGGGAGCAGCGAATGGACTGCGGCTGGCGGAGACGGCCCACGTGCCCGAGTCCGTCGCACGGAACGAGCTTTTGCAGTCCAAGGCAGCAGACTTTCGTGGCGGATTTTCCGTTTTGGTGAACGAGGCACGCTCACGACAGGTACCCCTGCAGCAGTTTAAAACCGCCGCCGCGGTGCAAGGTCTGTACACCCTGGAGAACCAGTACCATCAACGCGCCATCGCCCCCTCGATGATCAAGGCCACGCACTGGGTGTACCACGGCACGGGCGCGCCGCGCTCGCTGTACACGCAACCAAACGCACACGCCAACGAGGAATCCGTCTGTGCAAGCTTGATTGCGGGCAACTTGCACATCGCCATCCAGTCGCCGCAGTGGCTGCCAGTCGGGGCCTGGATCAACTGCAACGGGCAAATTTTTACGCCCTGGAGCGAAGCGGCCACCGACGACCGCCCGCTCTTTGCGCTGGACACCAGCGCCGTCGACGTGCAGAAACACCGCCACCAGTTTGTTGGCGACATCATCCAGGACCTTTTTTTCGGCACCGACTCTGCGTCCGACCAGCCCCTCCGCGTGAAATACTTTGACCCGTCCGAGGATGCCCGCTACGCCTGGGACGAGGAGAGCGACAATGGCGCGAACGAGGCCCTGCGACAGGAACTGGGGCACGGGCGGCTGCCGCTGGCGATTTTGAAGCTCGAGACCAGCGCGTCCAGCGTGACCTCCAAGCAGAAAGACGCGGTCCTCGACAAGCTCCTCGAGCAGCACTCGCGGCGGGCCGACAACCAGTGCCACCAGCATTCCCTCGAGGGCCAAATCGCCTTGCCGCGCGTGCCAGACGGCACGGAGCACCAGCGGTGCGTCTGGAACCCGCTGCAGCGCCAGCACCGGAAAACGGAGAGCGAGCTGGATCGGTCGCGACTGGACGGGCGCCGGTCGGACATTACGATTACGGCAGGCGGCGCGGAGTTTACGTGGAATCTGTGCAGGTTGAACGACGAGGCCAGCCGCCACAATGGATATGCGACGCCGGGGAGCAGCGTTCGCGACGGGCCGAGCTGCTCGTTTGCGGATTTGGCAGAGGCGGAGGAGGTGGCGGGGCGGATTTCCAGCAAGCACGAGCAGGAGGACTGCACGGGCGCGAGCATTTTCTGTGACTATAAATTGACGCCACGGACATCTGTCAATTACAAGCATAACGCCAACGAGCCCGTCCAAGCACAGTGCCGGATCGCGGAACGTGCCCAGCATCACGATCTGCAAAATCGGCCGACCACCGTGGTGGGACTAGCACAAAACGACGTACCCGTGGTCGCGGACATGTACTTGGACGAGAGGGTGCCGCCCAGCGACTGGAAGCGCCCGCGCAAAAAGCTATGCCACCGCATCGACAGCGGGTGCGTTGCGCAAGCGGAGTCCGTGCAGGAACCGTACAACAAATTGTTCAAGTACGAATGGATTCAGGGCACAACCAAGGCCAGGAATACAGTGGAAATGCGATACGATCAGCTGCGGAGAAACGCTGGCGATCAAGTGGACACCAGGGTGGTGAAGGAACGCTGTGCCAGCAACCCAGGCGCGACGTTCAAGCTGTACGACCGCACAGACGGTACGTGGAAGTCAAAATCGTGTGAAGACATGAAAGAGCCGTACGAGATGACCAGCAAAGGAATCAGTGACATGAAAACCACCCACAAAAAGAAAAAGGACGACACCAGCAGGCCGTTTGTGCGCGGGCCGCAGTGCAACGTCCACACCATCAAAGTGCCTGAAAAGGCCAAGATTCGCGCGTGGCGCCTCAACCCCAAATTGCGCGAGGGACATGCCTCGTTTTCGCATGTCACGTTCAGCGATCGCGTGCAGGTGAGCAAGGAGGGTGACAATGTGTACTACACCAAGTTCCAGCACCACTTTCACGAGGACAGAAAATCGTTCAAGGATCGCTCGCCCCACACCACACCGACGCCTTCACACTCGTTCTGCGGTGACCCGGCGTGGGCCGAGAAAGGCCTGCACAAGTTTAAACTGGTGGATTTTAACCACGGCCATTTCCGCTCGCGGATTTTATCCCCGTGGAACCAATTCAACTTTGAGATGGGCATTGACAGCAAGTTGGAGGCAACGGACAAAAACAATGAATACAATGCCAACCAGTACAACACGATGTGGGACCATTCACACAAGGTGGAGTGGCAGCCAGCCTTTGACAAACCTACGAACAACAACGCCAATGATAATTTCAAGACAAGTGTGTGCTCCCCCCCGATGCAAGCCAATCCAGGCACGTGGGACATCTGGGACCTGGCCACGTGCTACGAAAACGACAGCGAGGACCTGGACGAGAACGACAACGCGCCGTACACGTGGGCAGTGACATCGCTGTGTGACCTCTTGATGAACGTGATGGAAGGCACACTGTCGCGGTATTTCTTCAACCACCTGTCGAATCGGGATGGCACGCGAAACGGCCGGGACGGGTTTTTGTTTACGGAACTATTCACGGGGTCGCAGAACGCGGAGGCTGGCGGCGCAAATGTATGGACACCTGCCATGAGCAAAGACTCCTGGGACGACGTTGACATCCAGCCTGAATCAAACTGGGGGGACGAGAGCATACGCATACCAGACTTTGATGAGCGCCGGACGGACAACAAGTGGAAGGTCATGTTTGAGCGCATGTTTGGCATGGGGCTGATTCCAGAAAACGAAAAAACAGAGTCAGAGAAAGAAACGGACGCGGATGTCGATTTTAAGCGATTATGGAAGCCGGTGCACGGCGACAACGCGGTGCGGGAACTGTATGACGACCGCAACGACCACTCCCGCGCCAGGACCTGGATGCATACCTGGCTGCCAAACTATCACACCGCCCCGTATATCCCGGGCTTTTTCCTCACTGACCCTTTTGGTCAAAATCGCCACAAGTCAACGTGGTACGCCGGCGGCCGAGAACGCCTGAAACTCAGTGATGCAGACAGACAAGGCAACGGTAACAACTACTATTTTAATATCAGTTACATGGCGGATTACATTTCCACCTCCAACGCCGATATGTCGTATCGAGTGTATGAAGATACCTTTCACGACTACGATTTCGTCGAAGCCCAGAAGCAATCCATCATTCACGATCTTTTCACTGAAAACATCAAGAAACCATCTCAATCGTTCTGGCAAGATTTTGCGTCTCTGCGCAATCTGAAACATGCAGAGAGCGTGTGCGCCTGCCAGGAACAGACCCCCCTGGCGCGCAAAAAACGGGACGGCGGCGTCGTGTTTCTACGCAGGGGCATCCGGCCACACCGCAGAGACAAAACGGATGGAGAAACCGCTGATTTCAATTGGCGCACGGCATGGCCAACATATCAGAAACGACTGCCAGAGAGTGCCAAAGACGACAATGCAGACCCAAACACAATGACACGGTTTTTCCGATACCAGACAGAGTGCTGGGACGAAAGTGTGCGCGACAAGGATTATTTGTGCGAGTGGCTAGAGGTGGACTTGTATAGCCGAGGCGAAACAAAGGTGCTCGACGACGCAGAGTGCAGTGAGTATTGTCGATATGAGTATAGTCTGTTAGAATCCACACCTTTAAGCGCGGGCACAAACAGTGTCGTCATGTCAAAGCTCATGGGACAGCACCTGGCACGGCCTGCCTCCAGGCAATCCTGGAAAAACTACAACGAAAATAGCCCATTCAACACCATCCCCATGATACTGGCCCCGTGCATTGAAGGACAGCTCGATCACGATTCACACACGATGGACGTGGGATTTTACCGCTCGGGATTCTTCAAGAGCAACGAGTTTGTAAACCGAGTGAATGGCGATGCAGACGAAGACGTATATGAAAACGACAACGTTGGAAAACCGAATGGCGAGTACAGAATCTGGGACGAAAACGCCAAGCCCGAGAATCGCAGGTCGTACGACCGGGTTTCGCGCACCCTTTTGCGAACCCTGTTTGACGCAAACACTTACGACCAAAACAGCGTGTGCTGGGCCGGTGGCCGCCGGTCGCTCTTTGTGCCCAAGCCCTCGCAGTGGGCGGAAATCGACGCCAGACCACAGAAAATGCTCGTCCCCTGCAAGCCCGATGAAGCCGATAGCGACGCATGCCACGACATTCTAGAGGAAATCACGGTGGACAACAGCACCTACATGGAACCCGTCATCGACGGCTACCGTTATTTTAACCACACCGACCACGCCGACAGCGCGGGCGCCATCTGCACGTACGAAATCGAGCTGCCCGAGGACACACACACAGAGTGCGAGTACGAGCCCGACACATGCGCCCGCGGCGCCGGGCAGAGGCCCTGCTCGTTGTACGTCGAAGACGCGGCAGAGTCCTGCTATTTTGAGCCCGGCCCCAGAACGCGCGAGCAGTCGTTGCTGGCCGTGGCCAAGAACGACCGCGAGTCCATGCTCGTGTCGTGCAGCGAGTGTGTTACCTACGACCCGTCCATGGCCGTCCTGAACGCGTCCACCCTGGCGGAACAAACGTGCCTCGGGCGCGGGCTGTATCGCGTGGACTCTTCCGAGGTACATTTTGCCAGTCGATCGTACGACCGCGACGATCTGCATACCGAGATCACCAACGTGCAGCAACGCGTGCTTGATGTTTTTGCTGACGACACACGCATGGCGAATCTCGCCACCGAGCTCGAAGCCATGCTCCAAACCCAAGATTTCCGCATGACCGACAACGGCTTGGAAGACAGGGACAAGAAGCGCATGAAAAATATCCGCGTGACAAAACACCACAATGCTACCTCCGCCACCCACTACCTGCTGGTGTCCCTGAACGTGTCCACGCCGGATTTTTTCGCCGGCACGACAAAACTCACGGACGGGGTGCAGTTTTGGAACCGGGTCATTCTGAGCGGCGGCGATGAAAAGTACAGTGGCTACAAGGAAACTTTTTCCGCGCTGCAGACTCCCACGGAGCCCCCGAGGTTCCAGCGCTTTGACATGATTACGGCACTCAACAACGCCAAAGACATCCAGGCCGACTACGAAACCGGGTGCTCGCAGGACCCGGACAATATCCAAAACGCACTAGACGCCGACGAATGCAAGGCGCAGGTGGACAACGAGACCACGGTCGAGCTGCGGGCCCTGCTGAAAAATTTGTACGAGCGGGAATTCGGTCTCCGGCTGCCGCGCGTGCCGGCGGGCGAACGGGCGAATCTGAGCGTGGCCCGGGACCAGATGCAGAATTTCTCGTGGTACGACGGGCTGCTGCCGTGGTGGTCCAAGGCCACGCGCGACGACCGCGACTCCATCGACGACTCGCCGTTTTTGCAGTACATCACGAGCAGCGAGCGGTGCCAGCAGGAGTTTGCGTCGGGCGAATTCAGCCCCGGTGCCCGCCCGTGCTTCCGCGATGCCAATGGCTCGGCCGGCATCCTGCTGCCGTTTTACGCCGATCGCTACGCCTGGCCGAAGCGCCTGTCCTCGTCCAAGCTGGACAGTGGCTTTGGCATCGAGTGCAAGGATGTCGAGTCCTGCGAGCGGTATGTGAACGCACGACTGCAGACGTTTGAGAAATTTATGATTGGCACCGACGTCTGCCTGCAGCGGGACGACATCAATGTCGCCAACCTGTTCCGCGAGCAGGCCTGCTTTGCGTCGTTTTGCACGGATTTCTCACCCCTGGGCACCAAGGACACGGAGCGGTGTTTCAACGCCACGCATAAAAATCAGCCTTGCGAGAGTGAGTTGGAAGGGACTAGCGCGTGCCCCTGCGAGTTGGTAAACAGCTTGCACGTCAACAAGACGCTGTGCAAGTTTACACCCGAAGCGATCAACCAAAAGCTACAAAACGAGTTTCCCGACAAGCCGCAGATGAGCCAGATCCGGCAGCTGTTTGTCGAGGGCAAGTTCCGCCGGTGGAAGCCGAGCTTTGGGCGGTGCGCCGCGCGGTTCGCCAACGTGTCGCAGCAGTACCAGCCGCCGACCCGCACCGCGACGTGCAAGCACAAGCAGGCCCCGATCGGGTATAGCAACCACCAGGCGCGCACATTTTTGGCCGGCAAGTTTGCGCCCACGTTGGCCCGCACACATGAGATTGCCCCGGCGTCGTTTGCGCCGGATCGCTTTGCCATGTCGCGTCTGCGTTCCAGGCAGACGGCCTCGCTGTGGCTGCGGGACAACATCCAGCGCGTGCTGGGCGACAGGATGGCATACCCGGTGGCCACGGGCTCGGAGCAGTACGCGCTGTTGGCGCTGGACCCTGCCGAGCTTGCGCCGGTGGACATTGAGATGCGCAGCGAGGAAGACGGCGGCATGCAGCCGTTCCGGGTGCATACAGTGTACCTCACGGCGTCCCGTGCTGGAAATCATACAGAGGACTGGATGCAAGCGCTGCCGTCGTCGTTTGACGCGGACCAACACACCCTGGACAAGTCTGCGCTGCACTCGGGCAATGCGACGACGACACTCGGCTGGGCCTGCCCGTTTGTGCTGGCCGGGGTCCTCTCCGGCAGCCGCCGTATTTTTGCGGACCACCCGAGCGTGCGCCTGCTGACGCCTGGCCCTGGCAAGATGCGGGAGCTGTACCCGAAGCTAAACGGACTGCACCCGCTGGTGAAGCTGCGCGAGGTGAATATCTCCAGGGAAATCCGGCAGTATCCACACTTGGGCTTCCGGAGCATCATCACCAACAACCAGAGCAACTTCAGTCTCGAAGAAGAGCTCGCGCTGTTTTTTGACCAAAGTTTACGCTGCCGCAAGGTGACAGGGGTGGATCCGGCAGCGTTGAAGCTTGGAGTGCCCGACGCCAACTACACCCTGCGTTCTGGCGAAAAAATTTCTGCCGATGCCAACAACTTCCCTGCCGAGTTGCTGCAGCTCCTGCAAGATTTTTCTGTCGCGATCCAACATGCCAAGAGCATGGAGCCCGTCTATGCCATGTTTGCCATGCACCACCCCTATCAAGACATGGAGGCCTCCAACCGCACGCGCACTACGCTCGACCGCGGCGGCGAGTGCCACAAGAGCCGGCTTACGCGCATTCCACGCGCGACGCTCCAGCAGATGCTGGCCTATGACGCTTGCTCGGTCACGGCCGAGGATGGCCACGGCACGCGGCGCAATGTCACGTGCACCAACGCCACGCACGCGCGCGTGTTTGCGCTGCGAACGGCCGCACTCCGCGACGTGCCCGCCGGCGAGTGGTTCCGCTATCGGTCGTGCCGGGCCGAACAGCAGCGTCCTCGGCCAAACTACACTGCGTACGCTGGTCCGCAAGGCGAAAGCATAACACTGCAGAAAAACGAGCTGAGTTTATCAAAACGGCGGCGGATTTCCCCGTTGTGGCGGAGGCTGAGCGACCTCAAGCACAGCAACATCAGCTTGAAATTCGACGATATCCAGGATGACAATGCGCTGAAACAACTGTGGCTGGACAGTGGCACATCAGGCAGTGCCTTGCGCTCCTCGACCACGGCCACTGTCTCTGGCGTCGACTTTGACTCGCCGTGGATGCACGAGTGTCCACCGAATTCAGGTAAGGTCACTGGAAAAATCTCCGAAGACACGTGGCGACAAAGTCTGCAGCGCGAAAATCACTGTCACACCGACGACGCCGGCTGCGACCTGGACAAGAGCATCGACCTGTGCAAAATCGCCGGGCTGGAGGACCTCTGCGTAGCCCTGCGGCAGTACCAGGACCGCATCCGCCGCGCCAACATGCAGCGAGTGGGCTTGATTGAGACGAGCGTTGCGCTGTACACGCCCTCGAGCTTCTACCAGCAGGAGGGCCGCTACGCGTGGGAGATGGTGGCAGCCGCCTACGACAAGATGAAGCTGGTGAAGCCGCTGGGGGACAGCGCGTGCAAGAACGTCTTGTCGGCAGAGGATGTGGTCCAGTTTGACACCATCGGGGCAGCCGGCGCGTCGGCGTCCAAGTGCCCGGGCAACGCGCTGATGTACTTTGCCGAATTGAGCGAGCGGCTGCGCTCGGTCGTGCTCAAATTTGTCAACCTGGTGATTCACCTCGTCGACGCTGGAACAAACATTGTGGTCGGCTTTGTGTCGATGCTGGCGCCCATGCCCGGTGACTCCAGGAACGTGGTCACATTGTTTATGCAGCGGGCCATGGGCCACCTGAGGAAAGCCTGGGAGATCATCAAGGACTTTGTGCAGGAGCTCGCCAACATCCTGATCATGTGGCTCTTTGAGAGCCCAGAGGTCCAAGCTGTCATGGCCATTTTATCCGCCGCGTGCCAAATTTTCAAAGCGTGGATCCAGTATGTCTTGTTCTTGTGGGAAAACATCCTGCGGGCCATACGCGACGTCCAAAAGTTTCTCGGCATCAATCTCTATGCAGACGTACTAGAAGCGATCATCAACGAACTGACAGACACGCGGATGGAAGTCAACAGCTGGAACTGCGGCATCAACCTCCCCGAGGCGTGCCCGTTTGACACCTGCGACCAGGTCTACCAGGTGAAGCTCGCCGACACGTGCTACACGGACGTGGTGGCCGACGTGGGCCCGCTCGGCGGCGACCTGACCGGCCTGGACTCGACGACCTGGATCGGCAAGGCGCGCGGCGCGTACACGTGCAACAGCGCGTCCTACTGCCGCGACACCTACGGCACGGTCGTGTTTTGCGAGGACTGCGGCGCGGGCTCGCCGGACCGGGTCGTCAGCGAATACCACTGCGCCGTGGACAACAGGTGCACGTGCGGCGCGCAGACGACGCGGGTGGACGCGTGCTTTGTCAGCAGCGACTGCGGGCCGGCGCGGGCGTGCCAGATTTTGGACGACGGCCTCGCGCGGGCCACCGGCACCACGTCGTGCGCGCCGCGCCAGGACTTCCGCGCGCTGTGCATCAAGGAGCAGCCCGAGGACGCGCGGGGCACGTGCGCGCAGGTGCTGCACTACGACACCACGGCGCTGCAGGGCGCGGGGTGCGACCCGAGCGCCGGTGCCCCCGGGCTGCCCGCGGTGGACGGCTTCTGTCTTTTTTCGCCCGAGGCACTAGCGCTGGCGGCGGGCGCCGAGTTTGGCGACCTGTTTGTGTCGCGCTGCGAAAACGCCGCGTCCCGCAGCGAGGTGTGTCTGCCGGTCGCGTTTCCAAGCGGCTTGCTGGGTGATACCCAGCCCCCGCTGCGCGTGTACAGTGTGGACTTTGACCGTTTTGCGCGGCGGCGGCGTCTTTTGGTGGCTTCCGGTGATGACTTTACGACGGGTCTTGGTGAGTCATTCGGTGGTAACTTTGATAAATTTACGCGACGGCCGCTGTCGGGCGACGATCCTACGAAAAAACTGACCGACGTGTACATCAAGCACGGCCGCGAGCAGCGGCACCCACACCTCGCGCTGCGGGCGTTTGTCAGCAGTCTCGCGCCACGCATGCCGGCGCTCGCGGGCGACTGCGCGGGTGTCTTTGCGCAAAACCTCGCACTGGCAGAGCACGCCGAGCGGGCGCTGGCGTGCGCGCAGTGGCTCCTCGTGGCCAACGCCACGCTCGAGGGCACCGGGCTGCGCGACGTCGACGTGCCGTCGTGGCACGCGCTGTGGAACGCCCTCCGGCACGACCCGGATCTTTTTCCGCAGGTCGCCCGGAACGTGCCCCGCGCCCTCGCGGCCTATGCCGCCGACGCCAGCGACGCCCCGCTGCTGCAGCTCTACCAGGTCACGGTGCGCGACACGGGCAAGGCCACGCAGCGGCTGCGGGGGGTCTGGCGGCTGCTGGCCGAGGGCCGGGATAAGACGACGGTCACCGAGGACCTGGTACACGACCTGTTTCCAGCGCAGCACACCCGGGACTCGTATCATCTGTTTGCGGCGTTGACGCAGGTCCAGCCTGAGCAGAGACATGGCAAAAATAACGTGGCAAATACTGGAGAAGAAACCACAAACACCGAGGCCACCGTCGTCACCGCCCGCCGTCGCCTGCTACAAGAATCACCCTTTGAAAATTCAGCAGTCGCCACCACCCAAAGCATGGACGACGTACATCAAAAAGGCAACCGGCGTCGCCTGCTGGAAAAATCACCCTTCGAAAACTCCACGGTCGCCACCGCCACCGCCTACGCCGGCCGCGTCGACCTCGCGCGTGTGGACGACGACCAGCACCGCGCGACAGCCATCAGCACCGCCCACAGCCGACTTCGAGCACCCGACGACAGCCCGAGCCCCGCGTGCAGCATCAACACGGGCAGCCGGGTCGTGGGGTACATTTCGGCGCAGCTCCGCGTCTCGCTGCGGCGGCACGGCTGGAGCGAGCTGCCCGAGTGCAACACCGACGACCTCGCGGCGTGGGCTGCCTTTTTCCAGGGCTCCTGCCCGGCCGCCGAGGTCGTGGTCGGCACGGTGGCGCAAAATGTGCTCACGCTCATCCAGTACTACGCCGCGCTGAACGCGTCCGGCTGCCTGTCCGACCCTGACAAATCATGCCTGCCGCCGCCGCTCTACACGCGCGGGACGGCCGCGGACGCGTTCCCGCTGATCCACCGCGAGACGGCGACGGGGGTGGCAGAGCCGGTGGACGACGAGCGCGAGCCCGTGGTCACGTGGTTTGTGCGCGGGCTCAAGGAGTTCCTGTCGCTGCTGAGCCTCGGCTCGCAGGCGCAGCAGGAGGTCATCTGGGGCTTCTTTTCGCTCAAGGCCGCGTACCAGGACAAGGCGTACGAGGAGCAGGTCGCCGAGAACTCGTTTTCCGTCGGGCGCATTTTGCGCGAGACCCTGACGTGCGACTTTGAAGAGTCGCTGACGTGCAGCAAGGTGCGCTCGCCGCTGCTGCCCAGCTTCTTTGCCGTCTTCTTTTTCCTGCTGCTGTTTACGACGTTCCTCCCGGTGCCGAGCGTCGTGACGTTTTTCCTGTGGGTGATTGGGCTGACGACCGGGGTGACCTACCTGGCGTACGCGTTTTCCCCGCTGTGCTGGCCCGCCGTGCCCCTGTGCTTTGGCGAGGGCTTTTACGACGTGGTCCAGATCCTCTTTCCGGCGCGCATCGACTTTCCGCGCGACGGCCAGGTGCACCAGGCGTGCCCGAATCTCGGCATCCAGGACACATTTTCCACGATTATTGCGATCGAGACGGTGTTCCGGCAGGGGCGCGCCACGTGGTCGTACGACGCGCTGCACGCGTGCGTGGACCTCGCGCGGATCGACGCGTGCGAGGAGGGGCTGACGGCCGTGGGTGCCGTGGAGCAAAATGTGTTGGTCGACTCGGGCGGCGTGGGGGTGTACTACTGTATCTTTTTCAACTTGTACCGCCTCGGGGTGTTTTTGTGTATTATCATTCTGCTCGCGCCGGTGATTTTGTACACGGTCGCTCTGGTCGTGCCGATTGTGCTGCAGGGCGTGCGCCTGGCGCTGCTGTCGGTGTCGAGTGTGGTGGGGATGTATCACGCTTATGAAGACGACGACGATGTTGAAGAGTAGTTTTTGAGGCTGTCACGAGGCAAGCGACGAGGTGGATAACTAAGTTCAATTGTGGACGAAAGCTCGGTTTATTTTTTTTGTGGTAATCTAAATAAAATCAGAGACACAAAAAATCAAGCCTGCACAAACACGCCGCGTCCCGTCCTTGTACACCCAGTGCTGCTGTCGGTGTCGAGCACACGGCGAGGTGGATAACTAAGTCTAATTTTGCACCAAAGCTTATTTCACTTTTTTCTGGTAGTCTCAATAAAAAAGACGAGACGCAAAAAAATCAAGCCTGCACAAACACGCCGCACTTCCACATGCCCTCCTGCCGCGTCCCGTCCTTGTACACCTGACACCCGTGCCCGTGCCGATAGCCATCCAGAAAGTAGCCGCGGTAGCAGCCCTTGTAATCCTCCAGCACCGCAAAGCCCGTGTTCTGGCCGCGCCGCACCGCGCCCTTGTACACAAAGCGCCGTCCTTGCTCGTCCACGTTGGTGATCTCGGCCTGTGCGTTTTTGTGTGCATTTTGTAATTGAGCAAAATACCCTCACAATACAAGCAAACAAAACATTTGAAGCACCCGACAAGATTACCATCCCACGCAACCCGCCGTTTCGTGGATTTTAGAAACGAGCAAAATGACCTCACCACACAAGCAAAAAAACAAACAAAAGAAGTTACCATCCCATGCAGCTCGCCGTTTTCAAACTCCCCAACGCAGATCCAGTCCTTGCACAGCGTCTGACACCCCTTGCCGTGCGGCCTGTCGTGCTGAAAGTCGCCCTCGTACACGAGCGCGCCGTGCTGGTAGAGCTTGCCCTTGCCGTTAAAGTAGCCATTGCGAAACGAGCCGAGGTACACAATGTGCTTCTGCGCGTTCACCAGCTTGCCGACGCCATTGATCTTGCCGTGCACCATCGGGCCCTCGCGAACCTCGCCGGACGGGTACGTGAACTTGCCGTACACCAGGTCGTCATCGCGGTAGGTGCCATGGAACTTGACGTTGTTCTGCCAGGTTCACAGCGTTAGATTTTTTTGAGTCTGGGATTGCGTTGTTCCTCAGACTTGACATGTGCCGTATGAGATTTTTTCGATCGAGTGTACGTGGCTAACGACCGAAAACAACAACAGAGAGACCTTCCGATCACTGACAAACACGCCCTGCCGCTGCCCATACTCAAACACTCCGCTTTCAACCACGTCCTCCTCCGGGTCATAAATATCGCCCTGGCCGTGCGGCACGCCCTCGCCCTGCAGCTGCCCCTTGTACCAGGTGCCGCCCTTGTACGTCACCGTGCCCTGCACAATCTTGTCCGCCACGAACTCGGCCTCCACCACCTTGCCGTCGGCAAACGTGATCTTGCACTGCCCCTCGCGGACACCCAGGGCGAACGGGCCCTCCGCCCACGCGTCGTGCTCGGGCAGAAAAAGCGACCCCTTGCCATGCGCCACGCAGTCCCACGCCAGCTCCCCAACGTAGCGCCGGCCGTCCGCTTTCGACACCGTGCCGCACACGACGCGGTCTTGGTTGTACCACGCGTTCACGCGCGTGCCGTCGGGGTGCTCAGTGTAAAAATCGCCCTGGCGACGCCCGTTGACAAAGCGTCCGCTCTTGCCGTCCTTGGCACGCACACTGAAATGCACCACGCCCGTGTTGAGGTCCATCAGCGTGCCATGCCCGTACGGCTCCCAGGCGTCGTTGACCTCCCCGCGGTACCGCTGCTGCGGCCCGCACGCGACCTCGCGAAATTTGCGATAGGCCGGACACGGCGGCACGTGGAACCGCATGGCCTCGTCAAAGTCGCCCTCGACAGACGACGGGACCTCGGCCGGTGGGTATAGCGAGCCCTTGCAAAAAAAGTCGATGGTGGTATCGAGCTTGGTGGGCATGGTGTCGTCTGTGAGCATGGCTGGTGGTGGGTGGACGTCGGTGAGGGTCCCGGTTTTTACAGTAAAAATTTTTGGAGTCTATTTTGGGCTAAATTTTTGAGTTTTTTTGTTGATTGTAACCTGGCTTTTAACTGAAATGACGCAAGGTATATAAACAAAAAAATCCATGCGGCAGTCGGCAGCAGCAATGACCGATCAAGACATGGACGCGCTCGTGGACAACATCGTAAACAGCATGAGCTTGGCAGCGGTTCACCAGACACTGGCGGTGCTGTATCAAGAAAATCACGCCTATTATCAGTACCAGGTGCAGTGCGCGACCAGTGCGACCAGCGCGGCCAAGCAGCACCTGAAGCAGCTGGTGCAGTGCGTGAATGCACCTCCTGTCACGTCGATGCGAGCGCGGTGTGTTCAGGCAAGCAATGCAGGTCAACACGAGACCGATCCCGAGTTGAGGCGGTCGGAGCGAGTGCAAGAAATTTTGATAGCTGAATTGGAAGAATTGCGTGGGGAAGACATTGGGATATGTGACATCTTGGAACCTAACAACCAACAAGGACCAACTTTGACAAAGGCGGAAATAACACAATATGAAGAGAGACAGGAAGAAATTGACAAAAGAATTCAAATAATCATCAAGACACTGGGCTACGACCCGTGGTATCGTTGACGGTTGGTCGTATCTACGAAACAGCTGTATACAAATTTTTGTGAGTTTTGTTCAATTTTACTCTCCACCAATAAAATCTTAGTGTCAACCAGAGTCTCAAATGAATCAAATTTGTTTGGTGCTGTCCTCCTGTGTTCTGCAGTGATGCCTCTGTGTCTCCTATAAATCTACACACCCACACCGTCCGTAGCACAAAAAATGATTGGGCCGCTGCTCCTCGCCGCGTGGCTCGTGCTGCTGTCTTCCATCGCAGTCCTATACCGCGCGCTCATCGTTTTCGAGCACCCGCCCGCCATGCCCGCGCCCAGTGCCGGTGACGGCGAAGAGCACAGCCGCTGGAGTCAGGCGTGGAAGCGCGTGAACTCGTTTACGTTTTTGGTGCACACCGCGGGCTTTCTATTTGGTGCAGCGGCGGTGCTGCTGATTGCGCACTTTGCTGCCACCGAGGGCAGCGTGGCGGTCGCGCCTGGTACGAGCGAGGTGAAAAATGTGCGAAATGGTACTTGGGGTTTGACGGCGGGGTAGCGTCGGGGATGGACCTTGATCTTAGTCGTCAGCTGATGCTTCGGACATAATGTCGTCGTTATTTTCATCTTCGTCTTCTTCCATGTCTTCCTCTGCAACAGCACCTTTTCTTTTTCTGCTCCTCGAGGGCCTTACCCCGCCTGGCTTAGAACCAGCCGCGCCCTTCTCGAGTTTTTCCCTGATCTCTGCAATTTCACTTTCGATATTTTGCTGTTTGAGTGTATATTGCTTCTTTCCATCTTCCAATCGCTCCTTATACTCGTTTTCCACGTGCTGTGAATTGATCCAGGCCTGCCACGTTTGGATTAGGTCTTCTCGTTTCTTGTTCGGGTCTTTTGCCGTTTTATCTTCTGCTTCGTCACCCTCTTTCGAGTCCGTTTTTGATTCTTTGGCAGGAATAATTTCCTTTAGTTTAGTTTCAATTTCTGCAATCTTTGTTTGCATCGCTTTATGGTCCAACTCTTGGCTTAATTCTCTCAATTCCTTGATAGCAGCTTCAACTTGTTTCTGATTCTCCGTAAGTGACTTGATGTTTCCTAACGCGACCATTATGTTCTCCCGTATCTTTTCTATCTCCACATTTAGTTTCAACTTCATTTTCATCTCTTCCCCCAACGCCCGTTGTTCTTCCATGCTTAATTTCTCTGCAACAATCTCTTTTGCCGCGCCTGTATCCGACCTCAGCACGCAAACCTTGCACGGCGTTGTCTCCGCTCGCGCGCCGCGAAACTTGAGCAGGCACTGGCAGCACCACCAAAAGTCCTCCTGCTCCAGGCCACGCCCCGGGAAATTCGTCCGCAGGCCATGATAGCCGCGGAGGCACTGCCACTTTTGGGAGCCCTCGTCGCGCACGAGTATGCCACACGAAGAGCACTCGCCACCGCTCGTCGACATCCACACAGCAGCGAGATTCCCCTGGCTTATATACAGTCGGCGGGGCGTGGATGTTTTTTGGAGTCCTTGACAAAAGACGCCAACCAAAAAAACTCACCAGTGGTAAACCTGAGAGAGGTGGCAACAGAACAAAACACGACAGCGTGTATATAAAAAACACCCGGTAGTCCACCGGGGGCTTGATGACATGGAAGGCGTGCTGCAGTCATGCGCCGAGGCGCGGGCCAGAAAAAAGAGCGACGCGACAAACCGGCTATCTCTGGCGCCACCGCCGCGCGCCGTGAACATCGCTGCCACAGAGCCCGAAATCAGCCTCTCGCTCATGTGCTACCAGCCTTCGCCCGACGACTACCTGACAAACCGCCTCGTGGCCTACGCCACCAGCAAGCGCATCTACGACTGGCAGGGCAACGAGTGCTACACCTCCTTTGCACACGTGGAGCTCTCGTTTTCGTTTGACGTCAACGGGTCTCGTCTGTTTGCCGACCCCAACCACTCCCTGGGCTTTAGCATCAATCAGTTCAGCAACTTGTACCTGCGCGAAAAAACCTGGAAGGCCGAGTACCACTGCATCAGCATCAGTGTGCCCATGACCAAGTACCGGCACTTGCTGCAGCTCTGCACGACGCTGTCACAGCAAAACATCCCCTTTGACTTTATGGGCATGTACTCGGCACCGTTCCTGACGGATGCCTTTTTGAAGGCCCGGGACCGCGCGACGCACGGCACGTTTTGCTCGCGGATTATTGTGGATGTACTACAGGAAACGGGGATCGGCGGTCGGACGATAATGGAGATGAAACCGTGGCGGGCGACGCCCAATTTGCTGTACCTGGCGTTTGGGCAGCCGGTGGCGTGATTTTTTGTTTTCTGAATGTGGCGTGATGTTTTCAGCGTGATGCGTTGTTTCTCCATCTAGACATATATAAATTTGCCATGGAAGTGTCCAGAAGCCAAAAAGAATCATGGCCATGCGACGGCAGGCGGTGCGCACTGTGAATTTTTTTCTGCCGTGCGCCAGCTGCCCAGCGTTTTCCTCGGCGTCACGCGCGAATGGGGTGCCATGCGGAAAGTGCGTCTGGATGCACCACGAAGGCACCAAGGGTTTCTTGTTTCTAGCGCCATTCGATAACATTTCCGTGCGAGAATCCATGAAAAACCTCATGCGATACGCAGAGATGCAAGCCACCAAGACGAAAGCTTGTACACAGTGCGTTCATGCAAAACAAACGTAAAAACATGTATTGTAGATTTTACTTGGGTTGTATCGGGGCGAGAGAAACTTTTTCGGTGAGAGTGACCTGGAGACACCACTGCAGACCCCCATGCAAAAAATCTGGAGGGGTCGTCCAAGATTTTTTCTGCAGAGGAGGGTGACCAAGAGACACCACTGCAGACCCCCA
>MDSV01065930.1_pt1 | contig 29930 bp, 26 predicted proteins | sample 810851 | NCBI WGS metagenome assembly MDSV01 (sample SAMN05326640, study PRJNA326480) | marine metagenome | isolation source: seawater | place: Atlantic Ocean: North East | collected 2012 | reverse complement strand
TTTTTTACTACAAAACTGCACTATCAGGCATTAAAACATATATAGAGGAATTAGTTAAAGGATTTAATAAATATGGGAGGAAAGATGTCGAATATATTTTTTCTCATGATATCGAAAAGTTAAAAAATAAAAAGTTTTTTATTAATTCTAAATACAGATTAGTAAGATGGGCTTTTCAACTCCGATACCTAGTTTGGAAACAAATTATTTTGCCAATAAAATTACTTCTTAATTCAGCTGATGTTTTAATTTGCCCAGATTATGTAGCTCCTGTATTTACGTCATGTAAAAAAATTGTTGTTATTCATGATAACCTTTTCTGGAAATACCCTCTTAATTACCCAATGCTGTGGCGTAATTATTTCATTAAACTAATAAAACTTGGAGTATCTAATAATTGTGAGCTTGTCACTACAAGTATTTACTCAAAAAATGGTTTAAAAAATATTTTTAATAATAAAATTAGCTACATATATCAAAGTTCTGAAAGAGTATATTATAATGATAAAATAAATAGATCAAAGCATTATATATTACACATTGGAACATTTGAAAAGAGAAAAGATTTAATGACTCTAGTCAAAGCATTTAAATTATTTAAAGATAATACTAGCTCAAATCTTAAATTGGTTCTTGCAGGATCTAAATATATAAATGGTAATAATAAACTGTATAAAAAAATAAAAAAATATATTACTAAATACAATTTATTTTCCTCAATAATAATGCCCGGATACATCAATAAAAAACAAGCATTATATTATTATAATAATGCCTTTGCTTATGTATTTCCATCAATTGATGAGGGTTTTGGAATTCCATTAATAGAATCTATGAGAGCTAAAGTACCAGTTATTTGTTCTGATATTGAAATATTTAAAGAGATTGGTAATGATTCTGTAATTTATTTTAAAAAACAAGATTATAATGATCTTTATAATAAGTTGGAGTTAATTTTCAAGGATAAAGCAACTATTGAAACCATTATTTCAAAAGGAATTAAAAGAGCTAATTTATTTAATCAGAAAAACTTTATTAAAGGATTTGAAAAACTCTATTAAAAAAATATTAATTACTCATAGTTCTAATGATAATTATGGTGCTAGTAAAGTTTTAATTTCAATTATTAATATTCTGATAAAAAATGGATATGATATTTACTTGATATTGCCAAATAAAGGCTCTTTGAACAAGAATAAAACAATAAAAAAAACTAATCTTCAAATTATTAATCTTGGAGTTTTTAGAAAAAAATACTTCACTATTTTAGGCTTAATAAATCGTCTTTATTTTATAATAAAATCATCTATTTACATTAGAAAATTTATAAAAAAGAATAAAATTGATTTGGTTTATACTAATACCTCTACAATAATTAGCCCATCAATCGCTGCAAAATTAGTCGGAATACCATCAATTTTTCATATTCATGAAATACCTAGTGGTAATATTATTTATTCAAAATTTATTACTAGCTTTTTGAATAATTTTTCAAGAGATATCATATGTGTTTCAAAATCAGTTTATGATTTTTGGCTTTTGAAAGGTGCTAATAGAAATAAATTAGAAATTATTTATAACGGATTCATTTTTCAAAAGCCAAAACAAAAAAAAATAAATAGTGATAAAATTGTCTTTACATCAATTTCTAGAATTATCCCTTATAAAGGTCATTCATTACTTATCGAAATATTTGAAAAGTTATTTAAAAAAAACAACAAAATTCAGCTGCAAATTATTGGCGACACATTACCTCAGTATCAAAATTATTTAGATAAACTAAAATTAAACATAAAAAAAAGAGGTTTAATGAATAAGATAATATTTTTGGGCTTTAGAAATGATGTTATGTCAATTTTAGGAAACACTAGTTTCTTTATTCATACACCTTTATCTCACGACCCATTTCCAACTGTTATTTTTGAGGCTATTCAAAGTAAAACCCCTGTAATAACAAATAATCTTGGTGGAGCTTATGAGATTTTAAATAATGGCACTAATGGACTAATAATTATAAATGATTTAATTAATGAATCTGTTGATAATATATATAAATACGTAGAAAATCATGATCTTCAAAAAGAAAATATTGAGAATGCATTTGAGTATGTTTGTAAAAATTTCACTATAGAAAATTTTGAGAAAAAAATTATAAGAATAATTGGATAAAAAATTAAAAATAGCGATTATCGGCTCAAGAGGTTATCCATATGTATACTCTGGCTATGAAACTCTGGTAAAAGAACTTTCTGAACGCCTTGTTAATAAAAATCATGATGTTAGAGTTTATTGTCACCGATCATTATTTAAAATTAAACCGAAATATGTTAATGGTATAGAGTTAGTTTACACACCTTCGATAGAAACAAAATTTTTATCTCAAATTATAAACTCCTTTTTTTCTTTTTTACACGTCTGTTTTTATAAAGTTGATGTTGTATTAATAGTTAATTCAGCAAATGGGCCTTTTGGAATTTTAACAAAATTATTTGGGATCAAAACGTGTATAAATGTTGATGGTATTGAATGGCTGAGACCAAAATGGAAAGGATTAGGAAATTTTTATTTTAAATTTTCATCAAAACTCTCTACGATTTTGTTTGATGAGGTTATTACTGATTCACTTGAAATGAAAAAAATATATAATAATAAATTCAATAAAAATTCTGAAGTAATTGCTTATGGTTCTACTATGATCAAGAATGTAAGTGATAAATTAGATGAGTTTAAATTAATAAAAAATGATTATTATTTAATTGTTGGAAGATTAATACCTGATAATAACTCGATTAATATTATTAAAGGATTTTTAGAATCGAATTCTAAGAAAAAAATTGTTATTGTAGGTGATGTGCCTTATATGGATAAATATGCAGAATCTGTAAAAAAATACGCTTCGAAAAATGTAATTCTTTTGGGATATATTAGATGTCAAAAAAAATTATCAAGACTATATAAATATTGTTATGGATATATTCATGGCCATCAATTTGGCGGGACTAATCCAACAATGATAAATGCACTGGACTTTAACCTACAAATTTTGGCATTAAAAACATATTTTAATGTTGAAATGCTTCAAAACAAAGATGTTATTTATTTTCAAAATGAAATTGAATCAATAGCTAAATCAATAATAAAATTTGAAAAAAAATATAATACAATAAAACAAAATAATATGAATTATTCAATACCAAAGAATTACATGTGGAATAATATTACAGAAAGTTATATTAAAACTTTTCATAAACTTATTTTCCAAAAAAATAAGATACTTTAATAGTAGAATGAAAATTATTTTTATCGTTACCTGCATGATAATATGGTTGAATATTATCGTCTAATTCCCATTGGTAATTTAGACTCCTATTAAGAATAAAGCTTGTAGATAACCATATTTTATTTAATTTTTTTTCAAATGTTAAGTGTAAATTAAAATCCTTCCATTGTCTTCTGTAATCACCTGAAGAGGCAAAGGCTTCATAATAAAAATCATTATCATTATCAATTACTTCAAAACCAACACCTAAAATTTCATTTTTTTTAATTCTTTGCACTTTGATATAGTTTGAATTGCTCCCTGGACCTATACCACTTCCAATTACCTCCCCTTTATTTGTATATCCATGGTATACCCAAGCGTGAGCATACCATGATCCAGAATTTCTAACAAGTCTACTTGCAGATTGTTCCATTTGTGTCCACTCCCAGTTTATCATCAAATCACTTAACTTAAATTCAAAAAGTTTTTGAAACCCAACTGTTATTGCTCTGCTATGTTCTGTATCCAAAAGTAAATCTCTTAAGTTTTGTTTGGCATCATTATAATGATATTCAGCATAAAACTCAGCCTTTATTTTTGGTGATTTAACTTTAATATATAAACCAGCAGCTTGATCTGTTTGTTTTTCAATGTCACTATTTGAATCATTTTTTCTAAATAAATTATTAAAAATAGGAAAGTAGGATGGTCTAGAATCAATCCACCAATAATTACCCTTTAGTAAATAGCTATACATTTGTACCCACCTTATATATCCAATTGTTAAATTATTTTTAAAAATACTTGGAGAAAATGATAAATTCAATGCTTGCATGTACCTCCAATCATTTTCAACTCCATTTTGATTAATTTTAGGAACATAAAGTTTGGTTCCAGCGTGTTCTTTTTCAATATTTGGTGGCAAAAATTTTGAAGGTTCCAATCTAGCAGAAATAAGTTGCCATTCAAAATTTCCAACTACTGTTTCAAGAGGTTTAGTAGAATTAAAAGAAATATGTTTAAATCCTTCAGAGTGATTACTCATCATTATACTATTTCTAACTGAAGGTCCCCACCAAATATTCTCGCTTGACAATCCTAAACTTATACCTTTCCAATTTAACCTTATAGATGATTGTCCAGTTAATAATCTATTATGACGTTTATTTCCAAACTTTTCTGGTAAATCTGCAGTATTCCATAAGTTATATCTAGATGCCCAAATAACTGATTGATGGCCTTCCCAAAAACCATCAAAATCAAGATTTTCACTGTAATGATGCTCAGGATTAAATTTTATTGAAAGTGGGCCAATTTTAAAAAAAAACCCAGTTGATATTATATGCTGGTATCCTCTATTTGGAATCATACTTCCGTTATTTCTATTGTATGGAAACTGTGAATTATAATCTAAAATGTAATCAATTGGCAATAAGTCAATTTTAAATGATTTTTTTTTATTAGATAAAATAGTTTTTGAATAGTTATTAAGTAAGGATTCGTCTTTATTTAAAAAATTAATAAAATTTATATTTATTGGTCTTTGCGTAAAAGTATACTTTGATTCTATCTTTCCTTTTAATATATTATAACGTAAATAATTTTCTATATGACTTTTATTTAAATCAATAGTCTGAGAGAACATTAAGTTAGTAATAAGAAAAAAAAATAACTTATTTTTCATTTATAGCTTACTACCCTCACACTTAAATTGTCAATTGACCAACTTTCATCACATTTAGATTGAATATTACCATCTTGATCTATGGCATTTGGTTGGTATAGTTCATCAAAAAATCTTATCACCAAAGCATTACCTGAGCTTCTAAAACCCTTTTCAAACTTGTATAAGGTTGTTTCCCCACCAAAAAAACTATTGTGACATACTTTGGTTAAATTAGTTTCATAATGTCCTGTTTTTGGAGGATTTTCATATGGGTATGTATTAGGATATGACTGCCTTAAACAATAATTTGAAAAACAAGGACTATTTGAAAATGTTGTGATAAAAAGATCAGTACTTCTATCTTTAAAAAGTGTCATATCGGGATTAAACTCTATGCCCCATTTGTCAGGTTTATCATTATTTTCAAAACCATTAAAATTACCATCCCATGTTCCGTGAATATATAAATCGAATGAGACAAAAACATAATCATGATCTCCTACATTTTCAATATGTAAGCTAAAACTCTCACTATTAAAATTTCCTAAAACATAAGATTCATCAAATTTTGATATTGCTCCTCCATGAATATTTATTAAATTATTTTCTTCAAAATCATTAAAATAAACTAACTCATCTCTTACAATTTCAGGATATGAACAAGAATTAATTAATATCACAATTAATATTATTATGTTTTTAAATTTCTTATTAAGCATTTTTGTAAAAATTTATGGTACTAACTAATCCTTCTCTTAAAGTAACTTTGGGTTCCCAATTTAATATTTTTTTTGCTAGTTTTATACAAGGTTTTCTTTTTTTAGGATCATTTTCAGGAAGGCTTTTAAAATTAATTTTAGTTTTGTAGCCCACTATGTTATCAATCAATTTGATTAATTCTAATATATTATATTCTTCTGGGTTTCCAATATTTACTGGCTTATTATAATTGCTAAATAGTAATTTTTTTATTCCTAGAATAGTGTCTTTAACATGACAAAAGGATCGAGTTTGATTTCCATTTCCAAAAACTGTATAATTATTTTTATTTAATGATTGATTTATGAAGGTCGGTATTGCTCTTCCATCATTTTTCCTCATTCTAGGGCCATAGGTATTAAAAATTCTGGCAATTTTTATATCTATTTTTTCTTTTCTGATATATGCAGAGGATATTGCTTCCAAATATCTCTTTGCTTCATCATAAACTCCTCTTGGTCCAATAGGGTTAACATTTCCAAAATATAATTCAGTTTGCGGATGCTGAATAGGGTCTCCATAAATTTCAGATGTTGATGCAACTAATACTATTGATTTATTTTTTTTTGCAAATTTTAAAATATTTTCTGTACCCAAAGACCCTGTCCTTAAGGTCTCAATTGGATATTTTAGATAATCAAATGGACTAGCAGGGGATGCAAAATGAAGTATGTAGTCAATTTTTTCTTTAATAGTTATTTCATTACATACATCCTGATTAATAAATTTAAATTTAGAGTTATAATTGTGGTGATTTATATTTGATTTTTTACCTGTTATAAGGTTGTCAATTCCAAAAACTTTAAATTTTTCATTAAGAAACAAGTCACATAAGTGAGATCCAAGGAAACCTGCAACACCAGTTATGAGGATTGATTTTGACACTAATCCAAATTTAATATATTAAATTAAATTTTTAAAGTACTTTTGTTAATTGAATTATGTTAGATACTATAATTATATCAACTGGAACATTTCAACCTAATATAATTGTTTTTGAAGCTTAATAATGATTAAAATATTTAGTTTTGTAATCCTTTAATGTGATTTCAATAGCGAAGCTATGAATATAGGTATAATTGGACAAGGTTTTGTTGGAAATGCAGTTTATAAAAAATTTATAAATTTTTTTAATGTACTTACCTACGACATAAATCAAAAATTATGTAATTCAACTTTAGAAATTATTAAAAAACAATGTAATGTAATATTTGTTTGTGTACCAACACCAATGAATGTTGATGGGGATTGTGATATTTCAATTGTAGAGTCAGTAATTGCTGAATTTTCAGATTTAGGTGATAAAATAATAATTAATAAATCAACGATTGTTCCTGGAACAACTGAATTCTTTAATGATAAATATAAAAAGATTCAGGTATTGTTTAATCCAGAATTTTTAACTGAAAGAAATGCAGTTTATGATTATGAAAATCAAAAAAGAATTATTTTAGGTGGGCCTCGTCCAGCCACTACAATAGTAAAAAATATTTTTACAACTGTTTTTCCAAAAGCTCGAATAATTAAAACTGGGTCGAGACATGCTGAAATGATTAAGTATTTTACTAATGCATTTTTAGCAACAAAAGTTTCATTTGCAAATGAAATTTATGATTTGTGTTTAAAATTAGAATTAGATTATGACAAAGTAGTTGAGTACACCACTGAAGATGAAAGAATTGGAAATACACACCTAAATGTTCCTGGTCCAGATGGTGATTTAGGTTTTGGTGGACATTGTTTTCCAAAGGATTTATCGGCGTTAATAAATTTAACTGAAAAACATAAATCTGTAAATAATTTATTAAAATCTGTAAAACTTACAAATGATAAAATCCGAAAAAACAGAGATTGGGAAAAAATGAAAGGAAGAGCAATAAATTAAAATAATAATTATATGAGTTATATATTTACATCAGAATCGGTAAGTGAAGGTCATCCTGATAAACTTGCTGATCAGATAAGTGATGCAATAATTGATAATTATTTAGCATTTGACAAAAATTCAAAAGTTGCTTGTGAAACCTTAGTAACTACAAACCTGGTTGTTTTAGCTGGTGAAATAAAATCAAAATCATCAATTAATGAGGAACAAATTGCGAGAGATGTAATTAAAAAAGTAGGTTATGAAAAATCAGAGTATTTATTTGATTATAATAGTTGTGAAGTAAAATCTTTTCTTCATGAACAATCTCCAGATATCAATCAAGGTGTTGACAGAGAAAATCCTGAAAATCAAGGTGCTGGTGATCAAGGTATTATGTTCGGTTATGCGTGCAACGAGACTAAAAGTTTTATGCCATTAGCACTAGATTTATCACACAAAATATTGGAGGAATTAGCAGTTTTGAGAAGAGAATCATTGGAGATTAATTATTTAAGACCTGACTCTAAAGCTCAAGTAACTTTAAAATATTCTAATGATAATAAACCAGAAAAAATTCTTAGTATAGTAATATCAACACAACATGATGATTTTGATTCAGAGAATGTTATGTTGGAGACGATTAGTAATGATATTAAATCAATACTAATACCAAGATTAAAAAGTAAATACAATGATTATGAGTATTTATTTAATGATGAAATAAAATATCATATAAATCCCACTGGAAAATTTGTTATAGGTGGACCTCATGGAGACACAGGTTTAACTGGAAGAAAAATCATAGTTGATACATATGGAGGTAAAGGTGCGCATGGAGGTGGAGCATTCTCAGGAAAAGATCCGAGCAAGGTTGACAGGAGTGCTGCATATGCAACTAGACATATTGCTAAAAATATTGTAGCTGCAGGTATATGTGAAGAATGTTTAGTTCAGGTTGGGTATGCAATTGGTATTGCTGAGCCGATGGGTATTTTTATTAATACTTATGGAACATCAAAAATTAATTATAATGATAATCAAATTGCTGAAAAAATTTCTAAAATCTTTGATATGAGGCCTTACTTTATAGAAAAAAGATTAAAATTACGAGAACCAATTTACTTAGAAACTGCTTCATATGGACACATGGGAAAAGATCCAATAGTTATAAAAAAAGAATTTACTGACCAAAATGGTAATAAATTGGAAAAGGAAGTAGAGCTATATACTTGGGAAAAATTAGATTATGTTAATAAGTTAAAATTAGAATTTAATATTTAAAACTATGAGTAAAAATTATATTCCTTATAAAGTAAAAGATATATCGTTGGCTGACTGGGGCAGAAAAGAAATTAATTTAGCTGAAGCAGAAATGCCTGGATTAATGGCATTGAGAAAAGAATTTAAAGCTAAAAACCCATTAAAAGGTGCTCGCATCGCTGGTTGCCTTCATATGACCATTCAAACCGCTGTTTTAATAGAAACATTAGTAGAAATGGGTGCTGATGTTACCTGGAGCTCATGTAATATTTTTTCTACTCAAGATCATGCAGCAGCAGCAATAGCTGCTGCTGGAATTCCAGTTTACGCTTGGAAAGGAATGAATGAAGAAGAATTTAATTGGTGTATTGAGCAAACGTTATTTTTTGGAGAAGATAAAAAGCCATTAAATATGATTTTAGATGATGGTGGTGATCTAACTAACATAGTTCTTGACTCTTATCCAAAACTTGTTGAAGGAATAAAGGGTTTATCTGAAGAAACTACCACAGGAGTACATAGATTATATGAAAGAGTAAAAAATAATAAACTTCCATTGCCAGCAATAAATGTTAATGATTCCGTTACTAAATCTAAGTTTGATAATAAATATGGATGTCAAGAAAGTGCTGTTGATGCTGTTAGAAGAGCAACTGACATAATGATGGCAGGGAAAAGAGTTCTAGTTGCAGGTTACGGAGACGTTGGTAAAGGAACTGTTGCATCATTCAGTGGAGCTGGTGCCATTGTTACTGTAGCTGAGATTGATCCAATTTGTGCTTTACAAGCTTCAATGGATGGTTATGAAGTGAAAAGAATAAAAAGTGTTATTGAAAACACTGATATTATTATTACTGCAACAGGAAATAAAGATATTTTAAAAGAAGAGCATTTTAGGTTAATGAAGGATAAAGCTGTAGTATGTAATATAGGACATTTTGATAATGAGATCGATATGGCATGGCTTAATAAAAATTATGGTCACACCAAAAATGAGATTAAGCCTCAGGTTGATCTGTATAATATTGATGGTAAAGATATAATTGTATTAGCCGAGGGAAGATTAGTAAATCTTGGATGTGCAACGGGTCATCCAAGTTTTGTAATGAGTAACTCCTTTACAAATCAGGTACTTGCTCAACTAGAACTTTGGTCAAATCATAGTAATTATGAAAATAAAGTTTACATGCTTCCAAAACATCTTGATGAAAAAGTTGCAAAACTTCATTTGTCAAAATTAGGAGTAGAATTAGAAGAATTGAGTAAAGATCAAGCAGAATATATAGGAGTTAGCATTAATGGACCATTCAAGCCAGAATATTATAGATATTAATAATTTAAAAAAAAGAGTTTTAATTGTTTTTGGTACCAGACCAGAAGCTATAAAAATGGCTCCATTAGCAAAAGAGTTTGAAACTAATGAGGCATTTATTAGCAATACATGTGTAACTGCTCAACACCGCGAGATGTTGGATCAAGTTTTAGATTTTTTTAAATTAGATATAGATTATGATTTAGATCTAATGAAGCCAAATCAAGATCTTTTTCAATTAACTTCAAGAATAATTTCAGAACTTAAGAATGTTTTTTATGATTTTAAGCCAGATTACGTTTTTGTTCATGGAGATACAACAACTACATTAGCAGCAAGCTTAGCTGCATTTTATTATGGAGCTAAAATATGTCATGTAGAAGCTGGATTGAGAACATATAACAAATTTTCACCATTCCCTGAGGAAATTAACAGGCAACTTACATCAAAATTAGCTGACTATCATTTTGCACCAACTCTAATGTCAAAAAAAAATCTTTTAAAAGAAGATATATGTAAGTCATCTATTTTAGTAACTGGAAATACGGTTATTGATGCTCTTTTTAGCTCTGTTGAATTAGCAAATAGTAATCCTTCTAATAAAATAAAGGAAGTTTCAAATAAAATAAATGGTAAAGAATTTATTTTAGTTACTGGTCACCGAAGAGAAAATCACGGAAAAGGATTTATAGAAATATGTAATGCTTTAAAAGAAATTGCTAATAAATTTAAAGATATTCTCATTATCTATCCAGTTCATTTAAATCCTAAAGTTCAAGACCCAGTAAAAAAAATTTTATCTGATATTCCAAATATAATATTGGAACAACCTCTCCCTTACGAAGATTTTATATGGTTGATGGACAAGTGTAAGCTTATAATTACCGATAGTGGAGGAGTTCAAGAAGAAGCTCCAAGTCTTGGTAAACCGGTTCTAGTAATGAGAGATACAACTGAAAGACCAGAGGCAGTTAAGGTAGGTACAGTCATTTTAGTCGGAACCAATAAAGATTTAATAGTTAAAACAACTTCAGAACTAATAAAAAATAAAATGAAGTATGATAAAATGTCTAAGTTACATAATCCTTATGGTGATGGATTTGCTTCTAAAAGAATTGTAGAATATATAAATAAATTAAAATGAAATATGATGTAGTTATTCTTGGACTTGGATATATTGGCTTACCAACATCTGCTGTTTTAGCAAAGAATAATTTTAAAGTTCTTGGTGTAGACACAAACCCTTTAATTGTTGATACTGTTAATGATGGTAAAATACATATTATTGAACCAGAACTTCCTGAAATTGTTGCAAAAGTTGTTAAAGAAGGCAACTTAAAAGCCTCAACTAAATTATTAGAAGCTGATGTTTATATTATTGTTGTTCCAACTCCTTTTGATGATAATTACAACCCTGACATCTCTTTTGTAGTTTCTGCTACTGAATCTGTAATTCCTCTTTTGAAAGAAAATGATTTATTTATTATTGAATCTACTTGTCCTATTGGAACAACAGAAAATATTAAACAAATCATTTTTTCAAAAAGACCTAAATTAAAAGGAAAAATAAATATTGCTTACTGTCCTGAAAGAGTGCTGCCTGGAAATATTGTAAAAGAACTTATATATAATGATAGAGTTGTTGGAGGTATTGATAAAAAATCAACAAAAGTTGCTAAGAATTTTTATTCAAAATTCGTTAGGGGAGAAGTTTATGAAACTAATTCTAAAACAGCTGAAATGTGTAAACTTGTTGAAAACTCATCTCGTGATGTTCAAATAGCTTTTGCAAATGAGTTGTCTATGATATGTAAAGAAGCAAATATTGATGTTTGGGAGTTAATTGATTTAGCAAACAAACATCCAAGAGTAAATATTTTATCACCTGGTTCAGGTGTTGGGGGACACTGCATTGCTGTTGATCCATATTTCATTATTAACAAGTTTCCTAAACAGTCGAAGTTAATAAGTACGTCTAGAAATGTTAACTTATTTAAGACAGATTGGTGTATAAATGAAATATTAAATAAGATAAATCATTTTAAAAAAATTAATAATAGGCTTCCAAATATTGGATTAATGGGATTATCATTTAAACCTGATGTTGATGATTTTAGAGAATCCCCATCTTTAAAAATTGTAGAAAATTTACATAAAAATTATGATAAAAATCTCATAAAAGTTTCAGAGCCAAATTTATCTCATCATCAAGATTTTGAATTATCAGAACCACATGTTTGTGTTCAAAATTCTGATATAATAGTTTTTTTGGTTTCTCACTCGGATTTTAAAAACCTAGAGATTAATAATAAATTAGTTATTGACTTTTGCGGAATAAATAAATAATAATATGAAAAAAATTGCTTTAATTACTGGAATTACTGGCCAAGATGGAGCCTATTTAGCTGAACTATTATTAGAAAAAGGCTATATAGTTCATGGGATTAAAAGAAGAAGCTCTTTAATAAAAACAGATAGAATAGATCATATTTTTAAAGATCCCCATTTTGATACCGTTAACTTATTTCTTCATTACGGAGATATGACGGACTCACTTAATTTAACAAGAATAATCAAAGACGTAAATCCAAATGAAATATATAACCTTGCGGCTATGTCTCATGTTAGGGTTAGTTTTGATACACCTGAATATACTGCTAATACTGATGCTTTAGGTACTTTAAGAATTCTGGAATCTGTCAGACTTCTAGGTTTAGAAAAGAAAATTAAAATTTATCAAGCTTCAACTTCTGAGCTTTATGGTAAAGTTCAAGAAATTCCTCAAACAGAAAAAACACCTTTTTATCCAAGATCTCCTTATGCTGTTGCTAAACTATATGCATATTGGATATCAATCAATTATAGAGAAGCATACGGAATGCATATTTCTAATGGAATTTTATTTAATCATGAATCTCCTATTCGAGGAGAAACTTTCGTAACAAGAAAAATTACAATGGGTATAGCTAAAATAGTCAATGGACTACAAAAAAAGATTTTCCTAGGTAATTTAGATGCTAAAAGAGATTGGGGTCATGCAAAAGATTATGTTAAAGCAATGTGGATGATCCTTCAGGAAGATAATCCAGATGATTATGTGGTAGCTACTGGTGAGACAACATCCGTTAGAAATTTTTTGAAAAAATGTTTCAATTATTTAGGTATTGAAATTAAGTTTTCTGGTAAAAAACTAAATGAAAAGGGAGTAGTATATAAAATAAATAACGATGTTTTTAAAGGAATAAATTTAAAATTAGATATTGGTCAAGAGGTTATAGCAATTGATCCGTATTATTTTAGACCAACAGAGGTTGACTTATTAATTGGGGATCCTACTAAAATTAAAAACAGAACTGGATGGACACCTCAATTTAATATTAATTCATTGGTTAAAGATATGATGGATTCTGAATTAAAAAAATACAAAAATGCTAATTGAAATATTTTCAAAAAAAGAACTAATAGCACAAGTATTTAATTTGAATAATATTAATAATTCAATTTTTCCAACTCCGGAGGATAAAACATTCCAATTTGGATGTTCACATGAGAAAAATGATAGATTGATAAAAACACATATACATAAAGAGAATAAAAGGATAATTAATTCAACTTCAGAGTTTATTTATGTAATTGATGGTAAAATGAAATTTAAAATATATGACAGAGATGAAAAATTTATTGATGAAATAATTTTAAAAAATAACATGGCTCTTCTGCAATTTTCTGGTGGTCATCAAATTAAGATTAAAAAAAATACTAAATTTTTTGAATTGAAACAAGGACCTTATATGGGAAGAAACTATGATAAATATGATCTAAATTTAGAAAATGATTGAAAATTTTGAACTAATTTCTCAGTACTACGATCTTATTTATAATGATAAAAATTATGAGTACGAATCTAGATATATTTCAAAACTGATTAAGAAGTATAATCCTAAAACTAAAAAAATTTTAGATGTTGGATGTGGAACTGGAAGACATGCTGAATTTTTAGATGACTATGGATTTGATGTTACAGGAATAGATTTAAGTGAAAAAATGATAAAAATTGCTTTAGAGAATTCTAAGAAAACAGGAAAAGATATAAAATATAAAGTTTCCAATGCTAATAACTTTAAAATCAATCAAAAATTTGATACTATTGTGTCATTATTTCATGTTATTTCATATCAAGACCAAAATAAAAAATTAATAAATACATTCAAATCAATTTACAATCATTTAAATGAAGGTGGAATTTTTATATTTGATTTTTGGTATGGCCCTGGGGTATTGACCGAATTGCCTTCATCTAGAGAAAAAAAATTTAAAAATGAAAATTTAGAAATTAATAGAAAATCATTTCCAAATTTAATTTACTCTAAAAATATAGTGGATGTAAAATTTAAAATCAATGTGAAGACAAAACTCAAGGAATATAGTTTTCAAGAAAGTCATCGTATGAGATACTTTTTTGAACCTGAGTTAGAATTAATTGCAAATTTACAAGGCTTTACAATTTTGAATTCACTGGAATGGTTAAAGTTTAAAAATCCAAATCATAATTCTTGGCATGCCTTATGGATTTTGAAAAAAAATAAATCATGAAAAACTTTATTCCTGTAAATGTTCCTCTTCTTAGTGGAAATGAAAAAAAATACATAAATGAATGTATTGATACTGGATGGATTTCCTCAGAAGGCCCTTTTGTTAAAAAATTTGAAGATGCAGTAGCAAAAAAAGTTAACAGAAATTATGCTGTAGCAGTGTCAAATGGTACTGCAGCAATTGATATTGCAATAGCTGCTTTAAAAATTGGTCCAGGCGATGAAGTAATTCTACCTGCTCATACAATAATATCATGTATTATTCAAATAGTCAAGTCCGGAGCAAAACCGGTTTTAGTTGATTCAAAATTAGATACTTGGAATATGGATGTTTCTAAAATTGAAGAAAAAATAACGGATAAAACAAAAGCTATAATGGCTGTTCATATATATGGATTGCCAGTAGAAATGGATAAGATATTAGATTTAGCTAAAGAATATAATCTTTTTGTTATTGAAGATGCAGCTGAAATGTTGGGTCAAACTTATAATGATATTCCATGTGGTAGTTTTGGAGATATAAGTACTATGAGTTTTTATCCCAATAAACAGATCACAACAGGTGAGGGTGGAATGTGTTTAACAAATAATAAAGAATTGTATGAAAGATGTAAAAGTTTGAGAAATTTATGTTTCATACCTGAAAAAAGATTTATTCATTATGAACTAGGTTGGAATTATAGAATGACAAATTTACAGGCTGCAATTGGATTAGCTCAAATAGAAAATTTATCAAAACACATTAATTTAAAAAGAAATATTGGAAAACTATATTTGAAATTATTACAAGATGTTAATGTTATCCAGCTCCCAATAGAATCAACAAATTACTCAGAAAATATTTTTTGGGTTTTTGGAATTTTATTAAAAGATGAAATTAAGATTGATGCTTTACAGATAATGGATAAACTAAAAAAATTAGGTATTGGTTCAAGACCATTTTTTTATTCATTGAATAAACAACCAGTTCTAACAAAGCTTGGATTATTTAAAGGCGAATCATATCCAATTTCTGAAATGTTATCAAAAAAAGGTTTTTATATACCTAGTGGTTTAGGTATTACTGAAGATCAAATAATTAAATGCTCTGAAATATTAAAAAAATCATTAGTAAATATTTAGATATTGATGTAATATATTATGCATTGATAAAAATTATTAATGTATTAGTTTGGGTATTACTTATAAAGATTTCCTCAAGCATCTTAGACCCAACTAGCTTAGGTAATTTTTTTATATTCTTTACTTTTGCATCAATTTTTGCCATTATATTAACTGGATGGCAAAGTTCATCTTCTTTGAGGTTTTATCATAATTCAAATAATAAATATGAATTAGTAAGAACTTTACTAAATTCTATAATTTATAATTATAAAATTCTTAGTGCTCTTATTTTTTCATTATTATTAATCTCATATTATTTAAATAAAAATGATTTTTTAAACACAGTATTAGTATTTTACTTTTTTACAGTTTCTTATAGTTTTTTTCTTTTCATTATATCTATACTAAGAATACAAAGAAATTTTAAACTTTATTTAAAAATATTAATTACTCATGCATTAGTTTTAATTTTAACTTTAGTTTACTTGATTAACATATTTAATTGGACAGGTATTATTATATCTTTCAGTTTATCTTATTTTTTATCCTCTCTATTTTATTTGTTTATCAAAAGAAAAATAATAAATAAATTAATAGCTCAAGCTATAAATAAGTCTTTACAAAAAGAAATGCTGCATTATGGTTTACCCGTCGTACTAATAGGAGTTTTTACACTAATTTTGTCTGGTGTTGATCAGTTTTTTTTAAAAATTTATGGTTTTAATAATGAGGTAGGTATTTACGCTTCAAATTACAGTATTGCTGAGAAGACCATTTTCGTAGTGTTATCGGTTTTTGCTTCTGCTTTTACTCCAAAACTTTTTAAAGAATATTCTGAAAAAAAAATAGATTTATTAAAACAAATTAAAAAAGGTGTCAAACAGTTTTTGATTTTTTCTGCTCCAATTTTATTGATATTAGTATTCTTTTCAAAAACTTTAAGTAGATTGTTTTTAGATGTTAAATTTGTTGTTGGTCACTGGATTATTCCAATTATTGCATTATCTGCAGTTGTTATGGGTTTTTCAAGTTTTTATTCTGAAATATTAACAGTAAACAAGAAAACAAAATTATTAGCTTATTGCTATGGATTAGGAGCTCTTTTTAATATAGTTTTAAATGTAATTTTTGTTCCATATTATGACATAGTTGCTACAACTTTTTCAACTTTTCTATCCTATGTTTTTTTATTTATTTTAATTTACCATTGTTCTATAAAAATTTTAAGGGTTAATAATGAATAAAATAGCTTCGTATTTAATTTTATTACCTATTTTTTTAATAGAATTTTTGTAGGACAAATGGGTGGGGAATATGAAGATTGGACTATTTTAAGTCTAAATAACTTATCTTATTTATCTCACTTTTTAATGATTTTTATTTGGCTTTATTCAAAAAATAAAAAAAAGCTACTTAGAATAAATTATTTAAAATTTCTTTTTCCTGTTTTTTTTTTAATTATAATAGAGTCTTTTCAATTAATATATCTAAGCTCAGTATTCGATTCAACTGATACCCTTTTTTTAATAATATATTTTTTTAGGGTTATTATAATTTTATTTTCTTATTGTATTTATTTTAACTTTTTTTATGAAAGATCAAGTTTTATAAATGCATTATTAAATTTTACAAAAATATCCATCTTTTTTTCATTAATTTTTCTAATAAATAATTTTATTTTTGAATCATCATTTCAAGTTCATATATCACAAGGAGTAAGCCGTATCCAAGGGTTTTTATCTGAACCTTCTGCATTTGCTGCACCATTATCAATTTTTTTTATTTTCTCATTAATAAAAAAGAATTACTTATTGAGTTTAATTAGTCTATTTTGTATTTATTATACACATTCTTTAAGTGCACTAGGAACTTTAATATTTGCATTGCTATTATTTTTGTCAAATCAAAAAATTAAAGGATTTCTTATTTACGCAATATCAATTACTACAATAGTAATTTTTATTTCTTCTTATTATGTTTATTCAGAGGAATTTACGTCAATAAATAGAGTTTTAAATATTTTTCAAAATATTTCTCTCTATGATATTAATTCTGATAACTTACGTCAGTTTGATCTTGATAGGTTTTGGGGGTTATTGCTTACGTTTGAAACTTTAATAGATTCAAATTTATTTTTCCATGGACTTGGATTAAATGGTTCTTCATATATTTTATTTAAAATGTATGGTGAAGTTATTGATTTTGGAATTATAGCATACCTTATTTCCAGTTTTGGTGTCATTCTAGGTTCAATTTTTTTAATTTTTTTAATTAAAAATTCTCTTAGGATTTATTTTTATGATAAGGAAATTGGATATGTTCTTTTAATTTTTTTATTTTCAGTATTATTTAATTCTGCTGGGGGTATAGTTGTTTATTTATTGCCTTTAACTATGGGAATTTTCCCTCAAATATTTAAAGTCAAAAAAATAAAAGTCTAAAAATTATGAATAAAAAGAAAAAAAAAATTGCATGGATTGTTGGAAACCTTGAGGAGTTAGGGGGAGGAGAAAGGCTTTTACTTGAAGGAGAAAGATTCTTTTCATTAAATAATTTTTATGTAAAGATTATTACTTGGAGGTTTAATAAAAAAGCATTATTTGAAAACAGGTATAGACCATCAGATATTGAAGTTTTATCCAATGTCAAAAAAAAGTTGAAAGATCAAAAATTTTATTAACTATTTATTCTAAAATTAAAACTTTTAAAAAATTATATAAAATTTTAAAAGAATATAATCCTGACATCTTAGTTTGTCAAAATGAGTATGATATGATTATTACAGGCTTTATGGGTTTGATATTAAAAAAAAAGTTTATTGTAATTATTTTTGGACAAACATATCAATTTCCGTACGATAATATTAAATACTCTAAAGTTTATAAAAAACATTTAATTAAAATTATAAATTCATGTCAAGGTTATAAAGATTCCATTCCTTTAACCCCACCAAAACTTAGTTTTATAGATTGGATATTAAATAATTTATTAGCCTATTTAAGATATTTTTTTATTAGAAGAGCATCTAATTCATTTGCTTTATCTAATCAATTAATTTGGGAAATCGAAACTATTTTTAACATCAAACCGTCTCTTTTTTGTCCTGGTGTATCAAAAAAAAAATTAATTGATAGAAAAAATAAAGCAATATCAAAGAAAATAAATTCCAAAAAAATTAAGTTTATTATGATAAATAGACTAGTAAAGAAAAAAAGAGTGGACTTAGCAATCAAATCTTTTAAAAATATTAATTATAATTTTGAATTAAATGTGGTAGGAATAGGTCCTGAATATAATCTGTTAAATGATTTAATTACTAAAAACAATTTACAAGATAAAATATTTTTGAGAGGAAGTTTAACAGATAATAAATTAAATAATTTAATTCAAAATTCAGACGTGTTTTTAAATCTTGATACTGCTGATTTTAATATTACTGTTTATGAAGCTATGTCCTTCGGATTACATCTTATTTTGACAACGGATTATAGTTTAGATAACAATATAGAAAATTATGGAAAAATTAGTGTAATAAAACCTTTTGTTCATGATTTAACTAGTAATTTAAAAAAAATTAATTCTAATAAAAACAATGAAAAAATTAATTATGAGGTGATTAATAATTATACATGGGAAAATAATTTTGAAAAAATCAAAAAATTTATATGAAACAAATAATTCAAGATCTAAAAAATGGTAAAACAATTTTAGAAGAAGTTCCAGTTCCTTTATTAAAAACGGGGACTGTTTTAATCAAGACTACAAAAACATTGGTTTCCTTAGGAACTGAAAGAATGTTGGTTGATTTTGGAAAAGCTAATTATTTTCAAAAAGCAAAGCAACAGCCTGATAAAGTTAAGATGGTTATAGATAAAATTAAATCTGATGGACTCAGACCAACACTAGAAGCAGTATTTAATAAACTAGGTAAACCACTTCCATTAGGATATTGTAATGTTGGTAAAGTTATAGCAATTGGTAAGGGTGTTTCAGAATTCAAAATTGGAGATAGAGTTGCTTCAAATGGAAATCATGCTGAATACGTTTGTGTGCCAAAAAATTTGGTTGCAAAAATACCTGATAATGTCAGTGACGATGCTGCTACATTTACTGTAATTGGATCAATAGGTTTACAAGGAATAAGATTGTTAAATCCAACCTTTGGAGAGACAATTGTTGTTATTGGTTTAGGTCTCATTGGATTAGTAACCGCAGAATTATTAATAGCAAATGGTTGTAATGTGATAGGGTTTGATTATGATAATAAAAAAGTTAGAATTGCAAAAGAGAAAGGTGTTGTAGCAATAAATCCATCAGAGGGAATTAATCAAGTAAAGTTTGTAGAATCATATACAAATGAAATTGGAGCTGATGGCATCATAATCACAGCTTCTAATAAAAGCAATGAAATAATTTCTCAAAGCGCCAAAATGTGTCGTAAAAGAGGACGAATTATACTTGTTGGCGTGGTTGGTCTTGATATTAGAAGAGCAGATTTCTATGAAAAAGAAATAACATTTCAGGTTTCTTGTTCTTACGGTCCAGGTAGATATGATGAACAATATGAACAAAATGGTATTGACTATCCTGTGGGATATGTTAGATGGACTGAAAAAAGAAATTTTGATACAATTTTAAACTCAATTGAAAAGGGTGATCTAAATGTAGAACAGTTAATTACAGATAGATATAAGTTAGATGATTATCAAAAAATTTATAATGATATGCAAAATCCAAGATCTATCGCTGTAATTTTAGATTATCCTATTGATTCAAAGAAAGTAACTTCAATTAAATTATTTAATAAATCATTTGGAGGAAAAAAAGGTGTATTAGGTATTATTGGCTCTGGAAATTTTACTAGTTCTACGCTCTTACCAAATCTTAAGAAAAACAAAGCTGATGTTAAATATATTGCTAGTTCCTCTGGTTTGTCATCAACAATTTTAGCAAAAAAATTTAAAATAGCTAAATCAACAACTAATTACAAAGAAATTTTAGAAGATTCTGATGTAGATTTGGTAGCTATAACTACTCAACATTATATGCATGCTAAAATGATAATTGATGCAGCCAAAGCGGGTAAGAATATTTTTGTAGAAAAACCATTAGCCTTAAATAATGATGAGCTAAACGAGATAATAAGTATATATAACTCTTCAAATGTTAATATAACGGTTGGTTTTAATCGAAGATTTTCACCCCTTGCAAAAAAAATGAAAAAAGCTATTGGTGATTCAGTTAATCCAATAAATATTGTAGCTACAATGAATGCTGGATTTGTTGAAAAAAATTCATGGTTACATGATATTGAAAAAGGAGGAGGAAGAATTATTGGAGAAGCATGTCATTACATTGATTTATGTAGTTTTTTAACTGGCTCTAAAGTTAAATTAGTTTGTATGAATTCAATGGGTAAAAATCCTGAATTTAATACTGATAATGCCAGTATTTTATTAAAATATGAGAATGGTAGTAATGCCGTAATTAATTATTTTTCAAATGGCAACAAATCATATTCAAAAGAGAGATTGGAAGTATATTCGCAACAGAAAACATTAGTTTTAGATAACTGGCGAATATTAAAAGGATATGGATTTAAAGGTTTTTCAAAAGTAAAATCAGCTCAAGATAAAGGTCATTACAATCAATTTCTTGAACTTATTAATCAACAAAAAAATGGTGGAGATCCGATTATAAATTTTGACGAAATAGTAAACACAACTAAAGCATCTTTTGCTGCAATCGATTCATTGAAAAAAGGAGAGTGGATTCTAATAGACTAAAACTTTTTTTATATACGATAAAGTATCTAAAACCTATACAGTTTTACTACAGAATTTTATATTTTTTGAGAAACAAATTTTTAAAAAAAAAAAATAAAAAAAATATTCACCTTAATCATAATTCAATTTTTTGGAAAAATGGATTTAATTTCGAAAATAGTTTTAATGAAAGTAAAAAAATATTTACTTTTTTAAATCAATCATATTTCTATAAAAAAAATATTAATTGGAATAACAACGACTACGGAAATTTGTGGAGTTATAATTTGAACTATTTTGATTTTTTAAACCAAAAAAAAATAAAGAAAAGAACGGGGCTAAATTTGATATATAACTTCATAGAAAATAATATTAAATTAACTTATGCTAAGGATCCTTATCCCATTTCACTCAGAAGTATTAATTGGATAAAATTTTTGTCTATATATAATATTAAAGAAAAAAATATTGATTTAATTCTATTAGATCACTATTTTATTCTAGAAAATAATTTAGAGTATCATTTACTAGGAAATCATTTATTAGAAAATGCTTTTTCATTATTATTTGGATCATATTATTTTCAAAATCATAATATGTATTTAAAGTCTAAAAAGTTACTATTAAAACAATTAAATGAGCAAATACTTGAAGATGGAGGACATTACGAGCTTTCGCCTATGTACCATCAAATACTGTTTTCAAGATTACTTGATTGTATTCAATTAATTCAACTAAATCCAAATTGGAAAAGAGATGAGTTAAAGACTTTTCTATCAATAAAAGCACAAAAAATGAATGCATGGTTAAAAAATATTACTTATAATAATGGTGATATTCCCATGGTTAATGACTCAACTTATAATGTAGCTCCAAAATCACAAACTTTATTTAAATATTTCAAAAAACTTGGCTTAAATGAAATAAACAATTCACTTTTAGAATCTGGTTACAGAAAAATAAATTTTTCTAAATATGAATTATTTATTGATGTAGGTAATATTGGTCCTGATTATCAACCTGGTCATTCTCACAGTGACACATTTAATTTTGAAATTCATGTGAATAATTTACCAGTTTTGGTAGATACTGGGATTTCTACCTATGAAAATAATTCCATAAGACAAAGCCAAAGAAAAACAGAATCACATAATACAGTAATGATTTCAAATAGTGAACAATCTGAAGTTTGGCAATCATTTCGTGTTGCAAGAAGAGCAAAAATTTCAAAATTAATTGAATGTGATAATTTTATATCCGCATCCCATAATGGCTATAGTAAGATAAAATTTAAACATAATAGGTCATTTAAATGGTCAGCAAATAATATTGAAATATTAGATAGTTTAAATAAATCATCCGATCATAAAGCTAGAGCTTTTTTTCATTTTCATTCATCAATATCAAAACCAATAATTAAAAATGGAAATGTGATTCTTAAGGAAATTGGAGTTTCTTTAAAATTTAAAGGCCATACAAAAATTATAGTCTCAAAGTATAATTTGTCGATGGGATTTAACAAAACAAAGAATGCATATAAATTAACAGTTGTTTTTGATAAATCACTCTTGTCAAAAATTGTATTATGAAAATTCTTATAATTTCTAATTATTATCCGCCAGAAATTGGAGCGGCATCTAACAGAATTTATTGTATGGCTGAATCCTTACATAAAAAAAACCACCTTGTTACAATTATTTCACCGTTACCTAATTATCCAAAAGGTAAAATTTTTAAAGAATATTCAAATAAGTTTTTTATAAAAGAGAGTCTGTCAGGTATAAATAATTATCGTTTTTGGATATATGCAACTATTTCTAAATCACCAATTGCAAGAGCAATTTCAATGATTTCATTTTCTTTAACATTATGGCTTTCAATTTTTAAAATAAAAAATTTAAAGAAATATGATAAAGTGATAATTCAAAACTCTCCTTTATTTGTTAGTTTTTCCTCAATTATTTTATTTAAAAAAATATATAATCTTGAAACAATTCTTAATGTTTCGGATTTGTGGCCAAAAACTGCACAAGACTTAGGTCAATTAAAAAAAGGAATTTTATTACATATTTTAGAAATGATTGAAAAATTTAATTATTCAAATTCTGATAAAATAATTGGTCAATCGAAAGAAATTTTAAAACATATTTCAAGTTTTATAAATAGACCCAGTTTTCATTATAGAAATCTTCAGAAAAATAATTCTAAATTTTTTTCAAAACAAAAAATTAAAAAGAAAGAAAAATTTACTTTAATATATGCTGGTTTGTTGGGTGTTGCACAAGGAATATATGAACTTATTAAAAATATTGATTTATCTGAACTAGATATAGAACTACATATCTACGGTGAGGGAAATGAAAAGTCAATAATTGAGTCTTATTGCACTAAAAATCCAAAAAATAATATCAAATATTGTGGAATCTTAACTAAGAAAGATATTTTAAAAATCCTTCCCTCATATCATTTATCAATAGTTCCCTTGAAGCATAATATTATAGGTGCATTCCCATCAAAAATTTATGAACTGACATCGTGTAATGTACCAATTATTTATCTTGGAAAAGGTGAAGCTAAAGATTTTATCATTAAAAATAAATTAGGTTTTTGTTTAAATCCATCAGATTATAAAGGTCTAAATAAACTTATTTCAGAGATTGTATTAATCGATAAAATCGATTATATTTCAATGACGGAAAATTGTACCAAAACAACCTTAAACTATTTGGACTTTGATAAACAAATTGAAGAATTAAATAATTTTCTTATTAAATAACTTTACAAAATATAAATTAAATAAAATTGTGAAATATATTTTAATTGGCGGATCAGGGTTTATAGGAAATCATTTTATAAATAAAATAAAAAATGATATAATCTTTAATCTAGATTTAGATGCTGGAATTAATCAAATAAACTTTACAAGTTGTGATATTTTAAATATAGATAATTTAAATAAAATTGATGTAAGTCAATATAATGATATTACTGTCATTCATTTAGCTGCTGTTCACTTTGACTTTCAAAAATATTTTTATGAAACTAATGTTGAAGGGACAAAGAATGTTCTTGATTTTATTTCTAAAAATGATAATATTAAATGTTATGTATTTTTCTCAAGTGTAGCAACCTATGGTAACTCTAATTATGGTAAAGATGAGAACTCAAAGCAAGAACCTGTTAATGATTATGGAAAATCAAAATTATTAGCAGAAGGTTTAATAAAATCATGGCATGTTAAAAATCAAAATGTAAAATTAATTATAGTTAGACCTGCCGTTGTATTTGGAGAATATAATTTCGGAAATGTATTTAACCTAATTAATCAAATAAGAAATGGTTTGTTTGCTGTAATTGGAAATGGAATGAATATAAAATCAATTGCTTATGCGGGAAATTTGGTTGATTCTGTTATGTACTGTATAAACAATATAAAGGAAAACCAGTTCATATATAACTATTGTGATTATCCCCAGGAAAACATAAATTCTCAATCATTAATAATTTCAAAAATTTTAGGAAAATCTAGACCATACAAAATTCCATTATGGTTTACCAAAATATTCACATTACCTATTGATTTGATTGAAAAGCTGACAGGAACAGATTTAAAAATAAATTCAATGAGGGTTAAAAAATTTACAACCCCTACTTTTTTTCTTTCAGATAAAATTAGAAGTCATGGTTATGTACAAAATGTTTCAATTAATGATGCATATGAAAAAACTATTAAATGGATTCAAAATAATGATGTTACAAAGTTAAGAAGTATATGGTATAATAAAGCATCTAAACTTTAAAATGAAAATAATAATTATTACCCAAAACGAGCCATTTTTTCTGAAAGAAAATTTGACCAATCTCTTTTCATTACTGCCTAGAAAATGTAAAATTGTTGGATGTATTGTTTCAGATGTTTCTCCATTTGGAAAAAAAGAATCATTTATCCAAAAATCAATTAAGACTTATAAAATTTTTGGACTTAACTTTTTTCTTTATTATTCATTAAAATATATTCACAGTAAAATTTTCAAAGGATCTATTAAAAATTTATTGAAAAAAAATAATATAAAAGAGATTAAATTAAAAGGTTCTATTAATAATTCAGCTAATTTGAAATTAATCTCAAGCTATAATCCAGATTTGCTAGTTTCAATTTTGGGAAATCAAATATTTAAAAAGGATTTAATAAATTTAGCGAGCAAAGGATGCATAAATCTACATACTGCTCTTTTGCCAAAATATAGAGGACTAATGCCTACCTTTTGGGTTTTAAAAAATAATGAAAAATATACAGGCGTTTCCGTTTTTTTTGTTGACGAAGGAATTGATAGTGGTCCAATAATACTTCAGAAAAAAATAAAAATTGATAATAAAACACAATCTGAATTAATTCAGATTACAAAAAATATTGGAATGGAGTTAGTTGCTAATGCAATAACGTTAATTCTTAACGATCAAGTTGAATTAATACAAAATCCAGATTCTGAAAGTACTTATTTTTCCTTTCCTAATAAAAATGATGTTAAAGTTTTTTTAAAAGCTGGTAAAAAATTTTTTTAATGAAAATTCTAACTTTTGATATTGAAGAGTGGTTTCATATTTTAGATAATCAAACAACTAAAACTGAAAAAAATTGGAATTTATATGAAAAAAGAATTGATCAAAATATGGACAAAATTTTTCGTTTTTTAGAACTAAATAATTTAAAGGCAACTTTTTTTGTTGTTGGTTGGATTGCAGAAAAATATCCTCATATAGTAAAGAAAATTGATAGTTTAAATTTTGAAATTGGATCACATACTCATTATCATCAGCTTATGTATGAACAATCTCGAAAAGAAGTTAGTTATGATTTAGAAAAGTCAATTTATACTTTAGAAAATATTACTGGTAAAAAAGTAAGGTGTTTTAGAGCTCCTGGGTTTTCAATTACTGAAAAAAATAAATGGGCTTTTGAAGTTTTAATTGATAAAGGAATAACTCATGACTGTTCGGTATTTCCTGCTAGTAGAGCACATGGCGGTATACCCTCATACAGATTAGCAATTCCTTCTAAACTTAAATATAACGGCTTAGAATTAAAAGAATTTCCAATTAATACGACCAAATTTTTTACTAAAAATTGGATTTTTTCTGGTGGAGGTTATTTTAGATTAACCCCTTACAATTTAATAAAGTATTGGACTTCTAAAAGCGAATACGTTATGACTTATTTTCATCCAAGAGATTTTGATCCTAGCCAACCAGTTATCAAAGAATTATCATACTACAGAAAATTTAAATCATATGTTGGTTTAAATAATTCATTAATAAAGCTTAATAAATGGGTAAATGATTTTGAATTTATAGATATAAAAAAAGCAGATGATATGATAAACTGGGACAAAGTTCCCATTGTTAATATTTAATTTGATTTTGAATACTTAATTCGTTTTGTTTTACTAATAATAAATTAATAGTTTATTTTTTAATTTACGGCTTTTATAACATATGTGACTATTCCCCAAATTATAAGTTTATCTTCTTTACTTATTTTAATTTTTTTATAATATTTATTTTCAGGCTTTAAATATAAGTCACAGTTTTTTTTTACAATTCTTTTTATTGTAAAATCCCCATCTAGAAAACAAACTGCTATTTTATTATTTTGAGGTTCGATACTTCTATCAATCACTAACAAATCACCATCTGAAATACCTGCTTCAATCATTGAATCTCCATTTACTCTGGCATAAAATGTAGATTCTTTATTTTTAACTAATTCTCTGTCTAAACTAATTCTAACTTCTTGAAAGTCATCTGCAGGTGAAGGAAAACCTGCTGAAATACCTTGTCCTATAAGCAATTGTTCCAAAGATTCTTTTTCCTCTGGCTTTATAAATAGTAGTTTGTTATTTTTCATTACCAAGCCTTTCTTTTATTTTTTTAACAAAAAATAAATCAATTTTATTAAATATTAAATTAGATATTAAATAGCTTAAAAAAGTACATATAATTATATTTATTAATAGACTATGCGAAAAGTCTAGATCTAGATATATTTTTGAAAAAAATACCCATAACTTTATTAATACTAAGTGCGTAAAATATAAAGCATAAGTCTGCTTACCAAAAATCTCAAAAACTTTACTAAAAAATAAATTAAATTTCTTCTTTAATGTAAGTGTAGTAATTAAAATAATGAATAAGCAAACTGAGTAAAGATGATGTATTCCTAATAAACTAATATCGCCTTTTATCAACCCAATCATAAATATTATAGATAAAAAGTATAGATGATTTCTTACTTTATAAATCATTAAAGTTATTTTTTTGTTTTTTAATAATTCAAAGCTAATCATGCCCAAACAAAAAGTTGGAAAGTGAGATAAAAATCCATAATAGCTATATTCAGAATATATTTTAGGTATTAGTATTATAAAAAGGATACTTAATATTAATGATAAACAATATAATTGAATCTTGCCTTTTATTTTTTTGAATCTAGTAATTAGTAATGGGAAAATAATGTAAAAAATTACTTCATTTACAATTGACCAACTTCCATCTAGTAGTGTATGAATTTTATTTGCGAAAAAACCTTGTAAAAAAAGTAGGTGTATTATATAGTTTATAATGTTTACAGATTCTTCTGTTGGGCTATTTCTTATAAATTCAAAATCTGAATAACTACTCTCTACATAGCAGTAAACTATAAGATTTATGTGTAAAAATATAATATAAAGCGGTACTATTTTTGCAATTCTTTTTGTTAAATACGATCTAGTATTACCATTAACTTTTTCCCAGCTTAAAGATATTAAGTATCCGCTGATTAAAAAGAAAAAGGGGATTCCCATATGTAGTCTTTCTGAAATTAATTTTAGTATTTCAATTTTATTAAATTCATCTGTTAAAACTATTGCGTGTAACAGTAATATACTTAGAATAGAAAATCCTCTTAAAACATTTATGTTATATACTGTGCTTATATTTAATTGCATTTTTTAATTATATTACTTTTATCACCTCTTTCAAATTTGTTGTAAAACTCCTGCTTAATTTTTCTTGTTTCATTTTCCATCTTTTTTTTAAATTTTGTGAAGCAAGTTTAATTTTATTTTGACCTTCTTTTTTTTGAATATGGTCTATAGTTTTCATTAAATACTTATGTTTTGAATTTTCATTTTCAAATATATTGAGTTGATGAGTTTGTGATGACTCTAAACCCATTAATATAGTTCCTGCTTTTTTATAGTCAATACCTTTCTTAAATATTTTTTTAAGCCCTTTTACGGCGTATCTGCTTATCACGATATTTGAATTTGTTGAAAAAGGAATTGTCATCAATATTCCGTTTCTATATTGAGTCTTGTTTTTTTGAAATTTATTACTCTTTATAAATACATATATGGAATTACAATTACTGTCTTGCAACCTTATTTTTTCAGCACAGGATATTGCAAAAGTTGTTATCCTTTCCTTTATTTCTTCATAATTAGTGATAGTCCCCTCAAAACTTCTTGTTGTGGCAATTGCTTTTTTTGGAGATCTAATTTCTTCTAAATCTAGTACAGATTTTCCTTCTAGCTCTTTTTTCAGTCTTAATCCCACTACACTCATATTCTTTCTTACCCAACCGTCTTCAATATTTGTAAAATCATACGCACTATTTATTTTAATATTTCTTAACCTTTTTGCATGTCTAAAACCTATGCCCCAAACATCACGAATATTTAACCATTTCAAAGCCTTTTCTCTTTTCTTGTTACAATCTATTAGATAAACTCCTTTTGTTTGGTTTGGGAATTTTTTAGAAATACGATTAGCAACTTTTGCAAGAGCTTTTGTAGGTGCAATTCCTATACTTACAGGTATCCCTGTCCATTTAAATACAGTTTCTTTTATTTTTTTACAGTAATCTTCCAAATTATAGTTTTCAAATCCTTCAAATTTTAAAAAAGCTTCATCTATGCTGTATATTTCAATGTTTGGGGTAAATTTTGAAAGTATACTCATCACTCTGCTACTCATATCACCATATAATGGGAAGTTTGAAGAAAAAACTTGAACATTATTTTTTCTAAATATATTTTCGTATTTAAATGCAGGTGCTCCCATTGGTATGCCAAGAGCCTTTGCTTCATTGCTTCTTGATATTGCACATCCATCGTTATTCGATAGAACTACAACTGGTTTTTTGTTCAGTTTTGGGTTAAAAACTCTTTCACAAGACACATAAAAATTATTACAATCAATTAGAGCAAACATCAGTTTAAAAATACATTGAAATAATACCTAATTCAAGATTTTTCTGTTAAAATTTGGATAACTTTGGAGTATGGATTATTTACACGAAAT
>MDSV01085915.1_pt1 | contig 29949 bp, 21 predicted proteins | sample 810851 | NCBI WGS metagenome assembly MDSV01 (sample SAMN05326640, study PRJNA326480) | marine metagenome | isolation source: seawater | place: Atlantic Ocean: North East | collected 2012 | reverse complement strand
CGCGCCTCGAGCAGCGCCACGAACAGCGCGAACCCGCACGTCGCGCCCAGCGCGTTGCACAGCGCGACGAACGCGAATCGCTTCTTGCCCACCGCCACGCACGTCGACACGAACAGCGTCGTGACGAGCCCGGAGAGGAACACCGCGAACGTGTTGGCCGTCGCCAGCGCGAAGATGACCAGAGGGAAGTACGGCTTGGAGACCTGGCTTTTCAGGCTCGAAAGCGATAGGTTGCCCATCGCGAGAACGGCCGCACCTTCCAGCACGCGCGTGACGAGGTGTGACATCGCGGCACGAATAACAACGCCCACATCGCGAAAATATTTTCGGCACCGCCGACCATTTTCGCCGGGACGCGATCGAGGCTCGAGCCACAAACGCCCGCGCTCTGTCGATGTCCTGCGCCCTTTCCGCCGCCGGACTCGCCTCGCGGTTCCAACGCTCCGTTTCTTTGCGTACGCGAACCTCCGCCCGCCCGGCGTCCCTGCCTCGGAGGCGCTCCCGCGCGCAAACCCCCGGATCCCGCGGCTGCGAAATTCGCGCCGCCGACGGCGCCATGGCGTCTTTTCTGGACGAGGCCGACTTCGACGCCATGCGCGAGGCGATGAGCCTGTTCGACGAGCAGCGGGACACCGTCATCAAGCGCAGCCGCGATATCACCAAGGCCTCGAAGGTGGCCATCTACTGCCTCCACCGCGGCGAGATGGACAAAGCCGACGCGCAGATCGCGCAGGCGCTGGCCGCCGCGGACGAGCTCTCGCCGTTGGTCGCGGCCAACCCGCAGTTGCGCGCTTCCGGGAGCTACAGCGGCGGCCTGGAGGAGTACGCGGAGGCGGCGATTTTCGCGCACTTCATCCGGACGGGCGCGGTGCTGCCCTCCGCCGCCCTGCCGAGGTGCAACGGCGACGAGTACCTGGGCGGCGTCCTGGATTTCACGGGCGAGCTGAACCGGTACTGCGTGGCGCGCGCCACGGAGCGCGACGTCGCGGCGGTGAGAAAGTGCCGCGACGTCGTCGACGCGCTGATGGGCATCTTCCTCAAGTTCGACTTCCGCAACGGCGCGCTGCGCAAGAAGTACGATGGGCTCAAGTACACGCTGAAGAAGATGGAGAACACGCTGTACGAGATGAGCCTGACGTCCGCCGCGGCGAAGCGCTCCAGGGAGGACGGGGAGGAGGACCAGCCGGAGGGGAAGCGGAGGGACGGGGACGGGGACGACGAGTGACGCGTCTGTTCATGTCGGTGAAAGTACATCATAACTATGAATAACCTCTCTTCATTCGCCACGACGTCTTCACTCGTGCCGGCGAAGCGCTCGTGAAGGGCACGACATGGTCGGCTTCGCGGCGATCGACGCGGTGTGCGTCGCGCGCGTCGCGCGGCCGCGCGTCGGCTCGGCGCGCGCGCACGCGGCGCGATGGCGCGCGGCGTCGAGCGGCGGGGTTGACGTTTCGGGGGAAGACGCCGATCAGTCGAAGCGCCCGAACCCCGGCGGGCGCGCGCGCGTGGTGCGGCGTCGCGCGCCATCCAAGGGCGAAGACTCCTCCGCGCCCGCGCCAATTCGGCGCCGCGCGGTCCGCAAGTCTCCCCCGACCGGCTCGGGCGACGACCGCGGTCGCGCGCGCACGGACGAGGAGAAGACGCGCGCGATGCGGGAGCTGAAAGCCAAGGCTGCCGCGCCGAGAGTCTCCGCGCTAGCGGATGCGCTCGCGGCGTCGTGCGCAGCGGGCAAACACCGCGACGCGGCGCGGGCGTACGCGGAGATCAAAGCCGTCCCAGACGCGGATGTCCCGCTGTCGGTCTTCGAGGCCATGCTGCAGATGTACGACCGGCTGCTCATGTCGGCGTCCGCGGAGGGCGTCTTCATCGACGCGCTCGCCGCCGGGCACGCGCCCACGGAGGAAATCTGCTGGAGCCTCACGCGCGCGTTCGAGAGAGCCGGCGAGTCGGGCCGAGCCGAGAAGGTGCTCGCGTACATGGAAACGCGAGGCATGCTGTGATACGCGATAGACGTCACCGCGCGTATCGTTCATGTACGGTACCAAGCACGTGATGAGACGGCGCGGAAGGAACCTACCGTACGTATCAAATCGGCGCGCGCGTAGGTATCATCAATCGATGGGAAATCGCTCCGGGTCGGCGTCGTACGCTCTGCGCCGCTTGGCGTCGCCGAGCGCCTCGTACGCGCCGGCGACGCGGCGGAACGCCGCCGCCGCCGTCTCCCGCTCCGCCTCAGAACGCATCGTCCACTTGTCGGGATGCCACTTCGCCGCCGCGCGCCGGTACGCGCGCCGGATCGACCGCGCGTCCGCGTCGCGGGACACGCCCAGCGCGCGGTACGCCGCGGGGACTGGCCCGCGGGGTACCGCGCTTTTCGCCCCGTCGCGAAACCCGTCGGACGAGGAAGAGTCCCCGTCGCCCCGTCGCGTCGCCTCGGCGGCGAGCTCGCGCGCCGCGCGGTTCAGCGCCTCGTCGCCTGGCGCCGCGTCCAGCGCGGCGCGCGCGTCGTCGAACGCGCCCAGCGTGTCCCCTATCGACCGCCGCAGGCGCACGCGCGCGCGGCGCGCCTCGACGTCCCCAGGGTCGATCAGGAGACTCTCGCGCAGGTCGCGCGCCGCCAGGCGAAGAGCGCCGCGCGCGCGCGTCGTCGACGCGCCGTCGCCGCCGTCGCCGCCGTCGTCGCGCGCCGCGAAGTCTCCCTCCTCGGACGCGTCCGCGTCGCTCGGCGCGTCGGCGGTCTCGGTCTCGGACCCAGGGTCACAACCGTCCACGTCCACGTCCACGCGCTGGTCCAGCGCCTCGAGGAGCGCCTCCGCGCGTCGGCGCAGCAGCTCGCCGCGCGCCGCGTTCGGGTACGGCGTCCGTTTCCGGTTGGCGTTCCTTCTCTCGGCGTCGTCGGGGCGTCGCCGGAACCACAGCGGCCGCGCCAGCGGCGTCGCCAGCGCCTCGCCGAACGCGCGCGCGGCGACGTCCGGCCTTCCGTCGTCCAGCGCGTCGACGCCCCGGTCCCGCAACTCGCGCAGCCTGTCAAGCCGCGCGCCGAGCGAGACGATCTTCGCGGGCGGCGGGACGGAAGGCAGACCCGCGTTTCGGCGCCGGCGGTTGTCCGCCGCCGCCGCAGCCGCGAACGCGCCGAGCCCGGCGACGGCGCCCGCCAGGTCGCCGGCGCGCCACTGCGCGGAGGCGCGCGCGTACGCGAAGTCGGCGTTCACGCCGAGGTCGAGACCTCGGCGCGCGCGCGCGTTCGGAACGCGACGATCGCTCGCGTCTTCGCGACCACCGACGACGATGTCCTCGAACCCTCGTAAGGCCTCGAGCGCTCGTTTCGGCGCGCCGCACGAGACGTACGCCTCGGCGGCGCGCGTGGCGAAACGCGCCGAACGCGGGTTGGCGCGGAACGTCGCCTCCGCCGATAACGCGTCTTCCGCGGCAGAGTCCAAGTCCGGCCACGACTCGTGGTCGGGGAGCGGCGCGCTGTCGCCCGCTCGAGCGGAGGCGTCCGCGCGCGCATCGCTCGCGTCCGCCGCAGAGACAGCCTCTTTCGCCCTCGCCTCGCCTCGCGCGGCGAGCGCCGCGTCTCGCGGGCGCCCGAGTTCCTCCGCGCGGGCCCGCGCGTCTCGGAAGCGCGCCAGCGCGCGCCGCGGGTCCAGCCTACCCCGCAGCGCGGCTTCGCCGAAACGCAGCATGGCTTTGACGTGCGCTTCGTCGAAGAGAAGCGCGTTCTCGGCATCCTCGGCGGCGGCGCGGTGGTCGCCCAGCTTCAGGCTCACTGCGGCTCGGTTCGCGTGGTAACCCGCGCGTCTCGGCTCTAACCTCGCCGCTTCGGTGAACGCGGCGTGCGCGTCCCGGAAGCGTCGCTCGGCGTACGCCTCCATCCCCCGGTCGTTCGCCGCCTCCGCGCGCGCCTCGTCGTACTCGCCGTCCTTCCACCAGGGGCGCGCGTACTCGGGCGCGCTCTGCTCGACAGCCATGGCATCCAGCACGGCCGTCGCGTCGCGCATCTCGCGCTCCAGCGCCTGGACCGCTGGGAGGTCGCGCACGCCCAGGCACTTCGCGCGCCAGACGAGATCTTTCAGCTTCTCGGCGCGCCACGACGTCCCCGCGTCGTTGGGGTCCGCGCAAGGACGCGCCTCGTGCGGGGGCGGGTCGGACAAAGACATGGCGTCGTCGGTGATGTTCGCGGCGATTCAAGCCCGACGCGAGGATGCGCGCCGGCGGTGTGGGCGTCGGCGCCGCGAAGAGACGAGTGGTGATGGGAAAAGTTTGTCGGGAGAGGAAACGGCGAAAGAAAACGCTCGGAAGAAACAAATGACAAAGCAAGGTGATAATTTATACTCACACGTCTCCATCCGTGTTCGCGCGTCCGGGTTTTACAGGAGCGTCGCCGCGAGCGCGAGGCCGTTCAGACCGAGCGCGAGGTGCGGGATGATGTGCTTCTTCGTGCAATGTCCCTTGAGCTCGCGCTCGGCGTTCTGAGGACCGAGGAAGATCGCAGCGGTGTTGCCGACGGCGAAAATCTTGCACGCCTTCTTCACGTTTCCGGTCTTCTTGAGCTCCATCAGCGCGGCAATCGCAGTGAAAATCCCGGTACCGGCGACCCGGCACACGAGGCGCGCGTGGTTGGTGGGCCTCGGCTGGTCGAAATTGTCATCCATGAATCGATCGGGGATCAGAACGAACTGCGCGGCGATGACGCCCCACGCGCCGAGGCCGAGCTGCAGAGCCTGTGGGTCGAAGCATCGAGTTGGAGGGGGAATCGTCAGGATCGGCTTTTCTCGGCATTGCGTGGCATAACGTTATGCGATCGGTGTTCGTGAACGCGAACGCGAGTCGCGTAACCTTACCTGGTTGCATTTGACGAAGGTCTCGGTGGGCTCCTTCATCGCGGCAACAAGGCCGATGAAGCCGGCGGAGGAGATGAGGTTGCGTTGCTGGGGGGTGGTCATGACGCGAGAGGATTGCGGTCGAGAAAGTGACGACCCAAATCGGAACATTCGTGGCATGAACGGACGCGTCGAAAAAACGTTTCGCCGACCGATTTGGCGTTTTGATTCCATTTTCGCCGCGCGCGCTGGAAAATGGCGGTGGTGAACGGCGTGGAGCTCTCCCCCGAGGACCTGCGCGGGTTCAGGGCGGTGTTCGACTTGGTCGACGACGACAAGAGCGGCGCGATCGACGCGCGCGAGGTAGCCGCGCTCATGGACTTGCTGGGGATGCCGAGCAACGACAAGGAACAGGTTGACGTTTTGGTCAAGGAGATCGACAGAGAAGGCGACGGCGTGGTGGATTTCGACGAGTTTTTGCTCGTGGTGGCGGGCGGCAACAGACGTTTGCCGTTCACCAGGCGCGAGTTACTCGGCGCGTTCGCCGAGGTTCCCACGCCGAACGCCACCCCGCGTGGCCGCGTCCAAGTCTCGTCGCTCGCGCGGTTCCTCGCGCGTCACTGCGAGGGGCTCTCTTCGGAGCGAGCGCGGCGGCTCGCATCGTTCGCGGCGCCAGACGAAAACGGCTTCGTCGATTACGTCGAGCGCGTCAAGACGCTCGCGAACGCGTGAACGCGAGCACCCGACGTGGATACGGGCACGTAGCCGCGTGCTTTGTCGTGTTAGCATTCCAACGAGACGTGTCCTTCGGATGTCATATCGCTACTGCCCGTATCCTTGGATCTCGTCCAGCTCGACGCCCTCGTTCGCCTCGACGATCTTCCCGATCGCGAGAAGCATCCGCCCTTGTTCGAGCGCGAACGCCTGGCCGCCCATCTTCCGCAGGCAGCACTTGACGCCGATCAGCACGCCGTGCGGCCCTAGCTTTGAAAGCGCGCACCAGGGCTTCTCGCCGCTGTCCATCGGGTCGAGGATCACCAGCGGGTGGCTGACTAAGTACGCGGAGACGTCCGCGCACAGTTTCTCCACCGCCGCCATGCTCTTGGCGTCGACGCAGATCTCGTGGTCGAAGTAGCGCGCGCGGCTCAGGGACATGTTCACCAGCCCGGCGCTGTGCGAGCTGAGCACGTTGTTGGAGATGGTGTGCGGGGTCTTGCCCGTGCCCGTGCGCGTCAGCAGAGTCGTCTTCGTGGCGCCTATGCCCATGACCGTGCCCACCACCGCGCCCGCTTTGATGTTGTCGCCCACCTTGAACGTGGGGTTGGTCAGCATCATCAAGCCGGAGATGAAGTCCGCGACGAGGTCCTTCAGCCCGAGCGAGACGGCGACGCCGCCGAACCCGAGAAGGCCCCACACGGACGACAGCGTGACTCCCACGGTGTCGAGCCAGAGCAGGATCATGGGAAGCGCCAAACACGTGCGCGCCGTGCTCGCGCTCGTGGTGATGCGCGGCTCGAGCGCGCGAGCGCCGTGCACGCCGTCCACCGCGGCGAGCGCCCTGGCTTTGGCGTTCCGCACGGCGCCGTCCAGGAACCACCACGCGGACGCGACGTACACCGGCCACGGCAGCTTCCACGCGCGCACCACGCACCCCACGCGCGCGTACATGATCTCGAACAGCACGTTGCTGAAGCCGGTGACGGTGAGGAGCCTCGTGACCGCCGTCGCCACCGCCGCCGCCGCCGCCGGCGCCACCGCCGCCGCGAACGCCGACGTCTCGAAACGCGCCAGCTCCCGCGACTTGCTGCGCAGCTTCCCGCCGAGCTCGGCGTCCGCCACGGAGAAGCTGCGCACCGGGAACAGGAACGTCGCGCCGTCCGCGCGGTGCGTCACCGTGTGCACCACCTCCCACGCGCGCCGCGCGAGTGCCGGGAACGCCGTCAACGCGAACGCCACCACCGCCGCGGCGACGGCGAACTCCTGCAGGTTCTGCTCCAGCGCCGCCGGGAACGCGCCGAGCGCGGAGGTCCACGTTGAGGGGGACGCCCCCAGATCGGGCGCGCACACGGGCGCCGCGCGCGCGGGACGCGGGGCTCCGCCGCGGCCGCGCGCGCCGGGACTCGACGAGGGGAGAAGCGCGACGCGTTTTGGCGAACCGCCCCCATCAGTGCCCGGCGCGAGCGACGCGCGCGCCGCCGCGCGCGCGCGCGTCCCCGCCGACGAGAGAGCGCGGAACGCCGAGGACGGCGCCTGCGCGATGATGAACATCATCGGAGGTGAGCAGGACGCGGCCCGGACGCGCCCGACGCGTCAAACTAACAATGCGCGGTTTCGTCGCGCTATGTCGAGGTCATCCTTGAGTCGGCAGCCGCTGGCCCGGCAAAACTCGGGTTGATCGGACGAGCCTCGAGACGCGCCCTTTCGCGCGCGTCGTTCGGCACGTCCCGAACAGAAGCGTGAAAAATCGCCGCTTCGGCCGCACTTTTCGCGTCGGTCGCGACGAAACCAGTCGCCTCCCCCCTCGCCGGCGACCGCACACTCTCCCGCGCCGTCCAGCAGGGCGCCGGGACCTCAGTCTCCCTCGCTTCGAAAGAAGGAGAGACGAGCTCGCGATGGAAGCCGCCTCGCTCGGCGCGTGCCGCGTGACCGCCCCGATCCCGAAGGGAACCGCGCGCGGCGTTCGTGTCTCGAGCGATTTCGTTCACGCGCGCGTTCCCGTGCGCGCTGTCGTGAACGCCGGCCGCGTCTGTGCCGGGCGGACGCGCGCGACGGCTCGCATCGACGGGCTCGGCTCGCGCCACGCCGCCGCGTCGCGCTCCGCGTCGTGGACTAGGGCCGCGCGCGTCACGCGCGGGGCGCAAAATATCCGCAGAGCGACCGCCCCGAAGGGTGCGTTCCCTTTCCGCGATCGCGCCTGCCGCGCGACCCAGCGCGCGGTGCCGGTTCCCACCCGCCGGAACCGAGCCGCGCGTCGCGCCCGCAATCCCCCCGTCTCGCCGACGCGCGCGAGCGGCGGACCCGGACGCACGATCTCGCCGAGCCCTCTCCTCGGCGCCGTCGTCAGGCACGAACGCGACGACCATGACACACATTGCCGCGCATCATCGTGTTTTCCTGGTTTTCTCGACGTTTGGCGCGAACCGAAAAGAGTCGCGCGAAGACGCGCGAAGAGGGGAGGACGTCCGTGAAAAGAAACGCTCGCTCGTCTCGCGACGTCCGTACTTTTTTCGCGCCAGCCGAACCTTCGTCGGCGCCGACGCGCGACCCCGTCCCGTTCGCTGACCGCCGCTCCGTTCCGTCTCGCGCGCTTTCCACGCGTCTCACGCGTATACACCGGCGACACAGCAGGCGACGCGAGTTCCGCCTCCACGCCCCCGCACTTCGTGGACTCCGAGGCGGACCTCGCGTCTTTGGCGGCGAAGGCGTCGGATGACATCCTGTCCATCTGCGTGTTCGGCGCGTCCGGCGACCTCGCCAAGAAGAAGGTGTACCCCGCCATCTTCGCGCTGTTCTACGAGGGCCATCTGCCCGAGGACTTCGTGGTGTTCGGGTACGCGCGCTCGGGCATGACCACGGCGGAGTTCACGGAGAAGATCCGCGCCTCGCTGCCCTGCCGCATCTCCGCCAAGGGCGACTGCTCGGAGTTCGTCGAAAAGTTCCTGGAGCGGTGCGTGTATCAGGCCGGGCAGTACGACGACCCCGAGGACTTCAAGAAGCTCGCGGTGGCGATGACGGAACGGGAGGGTTCGAAAAAAGCCATGCGCGTCTTCTACCTGTCCATCCCGCCGTCCATCTTCGTGCCCGTCGCGCAGAACGCCGCGCGGCACGTCTCGTCCGCCTCGGGCGAGACGCGGGTCATCGTGGAGAAGCCGTTCGGGCGCGACTTGCAGAGCTCGCGCGAGCTCACGGCGGCGCTGGCGGCGGACCTGGCGGAGGAGAACACCTACCGCATCGACCACTACCTCGGCAAGGAGCTCATCGAGAACATCACGGTGCTGCGGTTCTCCAACATCATCTTTTCCCCCCTGTGGTCGCGCGCGCACATCCGCAATGTGCAGATCTGCTTCTCCGAGAACTTTGGCACCGAGGGGCGGGGCGGGTACTTTGACAACTACGGGATCATCCGCGACGTGATCCAGAACCACCTGCTGCAGGTGATGGCCCTGTTCGCCATGGAGGAGCCCGCGAGCTTGGACGCGGAGGACATCCGCGACGAGAAGGTGAAGGTGATCCGCTCCATCCGCCCGATCGACATGGCCAACGTCGTGCTGGGGCAGTACAAAGCCTCGAACAAATTGCCGGGGTACCTGGACGACGACACCGTGCCGCCGGGCTCGCGGTGCCCCACCTTCGCGGCGATGGCGCTCTTCGTGGACAACGCGCGGTGGGACGGGGTGCCCTTTTTGATCAAGGCGGGCAAAGCGCTGCACAAGCGCGAGGCGGAGATTCGCGTGCAGTTCCACCACGCGCCCGGGAACCTGTACAAAAAGCAGCTCGGCGCGTCCTCGGACATGAACTCCAACGAGCTGGTGATCCGCATCCAGCCGGACGAGGCCATCTACCTGCGGCTCAACTCGAAGATCCCCGGTCTCGGCATGCGCCTGGACCAGACGGACCTGGACCTGCAGTACAAGGCCAAGTTCGGGGACGGGGAGCTGCCGGATGCGTACGAGCGGCTCATCCTGGACGTCGTGCAGGGAGACAAGAGGCTGTTCATCCGCAACGACGAGCTGGAAGCAGCCTGGAAGCTCTTCACGCCCGTGCTGGACCAGATCGAGGACGACAACGTCTCGCCGGAGCTCTACCCGTACGGCTCGCGCGGGCCCATCGGCGCGCACTACCTCGCGTCGCGGTACAACGTCAGGTGGGGAGATATGAGCTGATGCGTACGAGGGGGAGGACGTGCGTTTGAAGAAAGAACACATGCCGACGACGACGACGAGAGAGGCGGCGGAACCGAACCGCGACGGAACGCGCGGTTGATTGATTGAATCGAAGAAAAGAATGGGTACTCTTATTAAGGTATCGCGTCGTGTTAGTATGTACGGTGGTCGTCGCTCTGATACGCGACTGACGCACTCTCGATACCGGCGTTCGTCGCCGTCGTGACGAACGGTTCGACGAATACGCCGATCAGATCTCGTACAGAACCTTGCCGCGCGACTTGCCCGCCTCGAGGTAGTCGTGGCCCTCCACGGCTTGCTCCAGGGGGAAGCAGCGGTCCACCTGCGGCGCGCGCGCGAAAGGAGAAAACGCGAGGGGTCAGCGGGAAGGCGGGACAAGCGGCGACGGCGAGCGGCGAACGAAAACGCGACGCGTCGCGCGATGCTTCTGGTGCTCCGCGATGCCTCGAACGACTGTTTAATGTTGGTGTGCGCGCATGTGTGACCACGATGGCGACCGAGGTTTGTCTCATCGACATCCGCGAAGCGCGAGAAACCGCGCGATAAAAACGGGAGCGAGAGACGGTACGCACCGCGACTTTCAGGTCCCCGCTGTTGATCCAGCCGTAGATGTCGTTCGCGCGGGACAGGAGCTCCTCGCGGGTCACGGTGTAGTCGTTGAGCTTGGGCCGGGTCAGGAACCCGGACTTGTTGATGAAGCGCAGGGGCGGGAACGCGGGCACGGCGCCGGAGGCGTTTCCGAAAGACACGAAGATGCCGCGGCGGGCGAGCACCTCGATGGAGGTTTCCCAGGTGGCGAGCCCGATGCCGTCGATCACAGCCTTGACGCCCTCGCCGCCCGTGATTTCCATCACCTTCGGCACCAGGTCCACGGAGGAGTAATCCTCGTAGCTCGTCCCGGGAGCCTCCTTGTACACGATGAGCTCGTCCACCCCGGTGGCGCGCGCAATGTCCTGCTTCGACTCAGAGCACGTGCCGATCACCTTGTAGCCGCGCAGCTTCGCCATCTGCGCCGCCCACTGGCAGGTCCCGGAGCCGGTACCGTGGATGAGCATCCACTCGCCGGGCTTGACGAGCCCGGCGTGTGCGCTGTGCGTCAGGTAGTGCGCGGTCATGCCCTGCACGCCGCAGGAGACGGCGACGTCCAGGGGCACCTCCTCGGGCACCGTCACGCACTTGTTCGCCGGCACCGCCGTGTACTCGGCGTACGTCTGAAAGACGGAGGAGTAGGCGACGCGGTCGCCCACCTTCACGCCCTGCGCCTCCGCCTCGGGCGTGACCGCGGCGACGAAGCCGCCGCCCTCCTGCCCGCCGATGAACGGGAGCTCGCGCTTGTACAGGCCGCTGCGGTGGTACGTGTCGATGAAGTTGATGCCCGAGTACTTGTTCGCGACGAGCACGCCGCCGGGCGCCAGCTTGGGCACGGGGTAGTCGTGCTCCACCTTCATCACGGAGGAAGGGCCAGTCTCGCGCACCACGGCGGCGCGCTGCGGGGTGATAGAAACGATGGGTCGCGAAGATGGAGGCGTCAGCGACCGCACCCGAGGCGGTGAGGCGGGGGGGGTCGAGGCGGTCGCGAGCGGTCGTCGCGTCTCGTCGCGGAGAAAAAGCGAGAAGATGCGCTCGGCGGGACGGCACCGCGCGTCGAGGTCGCGCAGGGGTCTTTCGCGTACCATGACCTCAGGAACGGAGGCAAAGCCGCGGGCGCCGGTGAGCACCTGGCGGGCGACGCGGGATCGGAGGATGGCGGACATAGTGCGTTCGCTCGATCTGCGATCGGGGGAATGACCACAACCCTGCACACAGATAGGGTTAGTGTCCGTGCTTTGAGCCACAAAACGGATTTCATACGAGTGAAGCTCCAGTCGTCAAAAACGCGAAACGATGAAACCGCCGATGATCATCGTCAGCACCAACAGTGTTTTTGGCGCAAAGCACGTGGGAGTGGGGTGTCCTTTCAGAGCATGGCGCCTCCGGCCGCGACAGCCCCCCCCGGGGTGTCATCCTCCCTCGATGCCCGCGCCATGGAGCGCATCGAGCGGGTGCACGAGCTGAGGAAGGAGGCTGTCGCGACCGGGGCCTCTCCGCTTCCGGACTACGACGACGTGCCGGTGCGTTCCCCGAAGCGCTCGCATCTGGAAAATATCGAAACCGGCGCGAGACGGTTGTCGTCTTTTCGTCGCACCTCGCGCGGACGCGCGTGACGGTGACGCCCCTCGTCGCGTCCGCCGCTGACTCGAGCCCCGACCCTCTCTTCCCGCTTCCCCGACGCGTCCGCAGGCTGAGCAGAAGACCGGCCTGCGCGCGTGGTTCCGACCCGGGCGCGTCTGGATCGGCACCATCGTGATTCCCGGCGGAGACTCGAAGACCCGCTACGTGTTCCAGGTGGTGGAGTGGGACGCGGCGGCGCGGCGCTGGGTCGTCTCGCACGCCGCGCACGGGGACGAGCAGCTGTGCCACTTGATCGTCGAGGACGAGCCCGACGGCTCGAAGCTGCGGCTTTTCTTCTCCGACGCGGAGACCAAGTGCGAGGGCGTGCTGGACGCGCGGGGCGCCATCGCCGGGAAGGTGTCGCAGCTCGTCCGCCCGGAGGAGGAGTTCGAGCACGCCAGCACCGCGAACGACGTATTTTCGCTCGAGCCCGCGGTGGGCGCGTGCTTCACGCCCATGGTGGAGGCACGAGTCGCACGGCTGGCGAGGTGGAAACTCGCGCCGATGGTCTTGCCGGGCGTCTTTGACGCGCTCGACGCCGCGCAGCGCGTCGCGCGCGTCGGAGACCTCACTCGCGGCGGCGCCTTCGTCCCGAGCGCCGCCGAAGCCGCCCGCGAGCTCGTCGATCGGCTGCGCGCGACGCGCCTCGTCTCCACGCCGCCTCTGGCGCGGTCGACGCTCGCCGAGATCGCGACCGCGCCCGGCGACGGGGTCGCCGGCGGCGGAGAGGCATCCTCTCCGCCGTTCGACGGAGCCGACGCCGCCTCGGGCGCGTTCGGGTTCCAGCGCGCAGACGACTTCGCTGCCGGCGGCGACGCGTCGTGCGCGTTCGACGACGACGACGTCGAGACGGTGGAGGACGGCGCCGAGTGCGACGAGCGCGCGGAGCCGCCGTCGGTTTCGAGTGACGCGAACGGCGCGCCGCGCGTCGCGGAACGGTGGCCGTTCAAGTCCACGCTGGGAGGGAAGGGGTACCTGGAGGCGCTGGAGCTCCCGCCGGCGGAGCGCGACTGGTGGCGGCTGTGGCGCACGGCGCAGTTCGCCGCCGAGGCGGAGTGCTGCGCGATGCGCGAGCGCGCGCGGCGGCTCAAGGCGGAGACCTTCGCGACGCGCGCGGTGAAGCGGGACAGGGTCAAGCACGAGATGGCGCGCGGGCCGCTCGGCGGGCGGCGCGCGGCGCACGCGCGCGCGCACGCGCTGCTGAACAGGCAACACCAGTTGCTCTGGCGCATTCTCAACGCGGCGGAGGGCGTGTCCCCTAACCTGTTGAACGAGGTGGTGAAGCATCAGGCGCGCGCGCTGAAGCAGAGCGAGTTCAGGCTTCACGTCGCGTACAACCTCTTCGACGACGCCCTGCGCGGCTTCGAGAGGCGCCTGCCGCGGGAGAGCATCGAGCGGCGGAGCGCGGTGGTGCCTCCCGGCGGAGTGGCGGCGATGGCGGGCGCCGTCCCGGGCTTCGACGCCGACGAAAAAAACGTCGCGAAAGAGACGACGTGTCCGATTTGCGCCGACGCCATCGCACCCGGGCAGACGCTGTGCGCCCTGGACTGCCGGCACTTGTTCCACCCGGCGTGCATCCAGGACTGGACGCACAACAACCCGTCCTGCCCGATGTGCCGCGAGGCGGTGCTCGAGCGCGCGCGCGGCGCCCCGGAGGACGCGAATGAGCCGGAGACGGACTCGGAGGACGAGGAGGCGCGAGAGTCGGACGAGTCGGACGGCGACGGGCTCCCGGGCGGCGCGCCCTTCCCCGGCGCGCCGCCGGGGTTCGTGCCCGCCGCGGTTTTCCAGAGCATGATGCGCGCGATGGCGGGGCGGGGAGGGACGGAGCGGATCCCTTTTATCCCGCCCGCGGACTGGTCGCCCGACCGGGTCTCCTCCGAGAGCGGAGACGAAGGCGCTGTAGAAACAGCCGAGGGCGACGCGGAGATGCCCGCGGACGAGCTCTTTTTTCGGATGGCGGCCGATCGGTTAGGGATGGACGCGTCGGAGGAAGACGACTCCGTGACGTTCGACGACGACTCCGAAATGCCCGCGCTGGTTGAGTCTTCCGACGACGAGGCGGGCGTCGAGGAGGTCCGCGAGGACGTCGACTGATTTTCGACTGATTTGATTTCGAGTCGCGCGAATCGCGCGACGGACCGCGACGCGCGCGCGATAGAGAGACGTTTTGACGAAGCGCTCGTTCACTCGTGGTCGCTCGCGGCGGACCCACTCTCCGTGCCCGTCTCCTTCATCTCGATCCAGCGCGAGAAGTACTCCGTCGACCGCAGCGTGTGGTGCCACAGCGTTGCGCCTGCGTAATCGCGCGCGCGGCGCGACTCGAGCGTCGTCGGCCCCGTCGCGTCCTCCGACGGTCCTTCGCGTTCGACGAATAAAGCCTCCGTCGCGGCGCGGACAGTCGCGAGGTTCGTCTCCGCGCTGAACAGCTCGTCGATCAGCCCGTAGCCTCGCGCGCGCGCCCGCTCCCACGCGACCACGTCCTCGTGAAGCGCCACGGCGTCGCGCGCGAAACTCTCCGCGTCGAGCGAGCGCCACCGCCCGCCCCAGTCCTGTTCCTCTTCGCCTTCTCTCTGTTCACTCTCGCTCCACAACGCGTCTTTCCCCGGGCGCATGCCCTCGGCGCCGATGGGCGTGGTCACCACCGGCAGACCGTGCATCCACGCGTCCACGATTTTGCCCTTGATGCCGGCGCCGAAGCGCAGCGGCGCGAGCAGAACCCGCGCGTCCTCCATCGCCGCTTCCACGGACTCCGCGAAGCCCAGCACCAGAAACCCCGTTCCCGGCTTGTGCAGCTGCTTCACAGCTTCCGTGGGGTACGCGCCGTAGACGCGCATGGTCGCGTCCGGCAGCGCCTCGCGAATCAAGGGCCACACTTGGGTGGCGAGCCAGCGCACGGCGTCGACGTTGGGAGGGTGGTAGAACGTGCCGATGGTGGTGAACCCCTCGCGCGACGCGAACCCGTGACGACTCCCTAAACCCGCTGCGGCGGAGGAAGAACTTTCGCAGAAGAAGGAAGCCGGCGCGAGTTTCGACGCCGGGATTCCGAAGCGGTCGCGCATCAGTCTCGTCTCCACCGGCGAGCACACCAGGGTTAGGTCGCACCTATGCACGGCCGCGAGCTCGCGCGCGATGCTCGGGTCGCCAGCGGCGGGCACAGCGGCGAGCGAGGCGCGCAGAACGGATTCAGATTTGGCGCCGCCGCCGTTCTTTTCGGATTCGCCGCCGCCTAGGAGCGCGCGCTTCACCGCGTCGTGCCTGGCGCGCCGCAGCGCGTGCAGGTCCTGCATGTCAAGAATGCGCGCGGCGGTGGGCCGCGCGGCTCGGACCCTGAATGAGAACGCTTCCTCGGCGGTGAACCGGTCGAAGACGACCGCATCCGGAGAGGCTCGATCAAGCGCGTCTTCGAAGTCAGCGCCGCGGTTTGGCGACACGCGATGCGTGGTGACCCCCGACCTCTCCAAGGATTCGGTGTGCTCGTTCGCGCGCGCGCACGCCAGGTAATGCACCTGCCAGCCCCAGGCCTTGAACGCCTCCAGCAGCGAGCGCGTGCGCACGCCCGCCGCAGAGCTGCTCGCCTCGGGCCACAGGAAGCTGACGAACAGCACGGACCGCGGCGTCGAGGGCTCGGCGATGTGGTCGGCGGCGGCGGTTGCGCGGGGAGCGTTTCTCGCCGGAGGCGCGAGGCGGCGAGGCGACGTGCGGAACCGCCGGGCCGGGTGGGCCGCCACCGCGACGCCGCCGAGCAGAAACGACGCCGCCGTCGCGCGCATCGCGTCACACACCGCGTGGGGAGTGGCGCGCGGCGCTGTATGACCACGACTGAAGCTGAGACGAACGCTGCCGGCAGCTCTCTCGGTGAAAACGAGAAACCGAACCGAACGACACAACCACGATTTCACGCCGAGGCTGGCGCAGACTGGGGCACGCCGGGGCACGCCGAGGCTGGGGTCTCGTCGGGGAGGATGGCGAGACGGCTGATCGTGCGGCTGTTCGCAGACACCGTGCGCTACGGCGAGGCGCTGGAGCTCCAGGCACGTCCCTCCGCTTTCTCGCGTCCCGTTCCCCGGGCGCCCCGAGGTGCCCACTCCCGCTCGCTGACATCCCCGTCCCGCTCGCCTCTCGCGACACGCAGGAGTCCATCGCGTCCGCCCGCCGCGCCGGCACGGTCGCCGACACGCTCCTCGTGCTGCAGGTTCGTCGCGCGTCCCCGACCGCGACCGCGCGGGCCCGCCCCTATCGCGCGAGACGCGCCCGGGTTTCGCTGACCGCGTCCCCCCCCCTCTCCCCGCCTCGCCACGCGTCCGACCCGCTCGTCTCTCCGCTCGTCTCTCGACTCTTCTCCAGCACGATCACGTGTTCACCGTCGGCAAGCGCCCGAACGAGCGCAACATCCTGAGCGACTCCCGCATCCTGGCGCCGCTCGGGGTGGAGGTGCACAAAGCTAAGAGGGGGGGGGACGTGACGTACCACGGGCCGGGCCAGACTGTGGCGTACCCGCTCGTGGGTTTGCGCGAGCTGCGCGACCGGACGGGTCGGGCGTTCGGCGCGCGGCGCTACGTCGAGACGCTGGAGGACGTCATGATCGACGTGTGTCGCGCGTTCGGCGTGCGCGACGCGCGAGGCCGTGTGCCCGCGATGACCGGCGCGTGGGTCGGCGACAAGAAAATAGGCGCCGTGGGCGTCGCGATCAGCGGGGGCGTCGCCTCGCACGGGCTCGCCTTCAACCGCGACCCCGACTTGTCGTTTTTCCGGCACATCGTCTCCTGCGGCCTTCCCGACGCCGAGCCCACGAGCCTGGCGGACGAGGTGCGGCGCCGGCGGGGACGGGGGGCGTCGCTCGGAGGGACGCGCGACGGCGCATCGCGCGCGGAGGTGGAGGCGAAGCTCGTGCAGGCGTTCGTCTCGAGGTTCGGGTACGACGACGTCTCCGTGCACAGGGAGTGAGGTAAAACGACTTTTCGTGTATCGATGCATCCCGCCGCGTCAGCAGCAGCAGCGTTCGTTGCGTCGAACGAACGACCCGCACTCGTCAGATCAGACGTCTGACTCACCCGAACTTCGGGAAAAAAAAAACGACTTTTCTTCGTTCTCGGGGCGCGGTTCAACACAGCCCTCCTGCGCGCCCGCGTCCAAGGGAGCGCGCTCGACGAACGCGCAGGGCTGAGAACCCATCGCGACGAAAGTTAAGCGCCAGCAATGCGCCGACCGACGGAAACACGTCGCGCGGACGTGCTCGACGCACGCGGTTGAGACGCGTGTTGAACGGGTAGGCGTCTTCGGATTCGCGCTCCGGGCCGAGACCGCGAGACGCCTCTCCCGCGATGGAGACGCGGTCCGCGGCGCTCGATCGCGACGCTGCGGACGCTGACGATGGCTCCAGATTGTCTTCACCGTCGGAGATGGACGTCGGCGGGTTGGACGCCAGCCCGTTCCGACCGGCGTCGCCCCCGAGGCGCGCCTCAGTCTCGGGAGCGCCGAAAAATGACGCGAATGCGGGAGGCTCCGCGGGGACGAGCGCGGCTACGCGCGACACCGACGCGGACCGCCAGGACGTCATCCAGTGGTCGGACACAGAACCCACGCGACGGGTACGCTCCGCTCTCCATTCCCGACCGACCCCCCCACCGACCCGCCTCGCCCCGCGCGCCCCCACGAACCGCACGTGTCGACCCCGTCGCGACCGTTGGAAAACGCCGAAACGCGTCGGAAATTCCCGCGCGCGTCAAAAAGGAACGTCGGCCGACTCTCACCTCTCGTCTCCTCGCGGCTGATTTTCGTTTTCGCCATTTTCGTCGCTCTTTTTGTCTCGCCGCGGTTCGTTCGCGTCGCGCCTCAGGTTCCCGCGGCGCCCGCGCCCCTGCGCGCGCTCGCGACGACCGGCTTGATCGACGTGTACAAGCGCATCAACCGCGACTACTACGAGACACGCGCCCGGCGGAGCTCGCAGGTTCGACTCGGCGAAGGCTCGGGCGAAGGCTCGGTCGCGGGGTCCGCGGGGTCCCTCCTCGACACCGCCGTCGCGTCGCGAGGCGCGGGGTCGCGCGACCCGGGCGCGCCGCGGGCGCACGTCGGCTCGGCGGACGCCTCCGCGCCGCGCGCGGAGGCGCTCGCGTCCCGGCGTCGCTCGCGGCCGCTCAGCTCGAGCGCGTCCGGAAGGCTGGGGTCCCAGCCCGCGGAAGGTTCGGCCGCGCGCGGGCGGCCGCGGGACCCGCGGTTTTCGGCGGATCGGGAAAATCGCGACGCTTTTTTGAACGCGGCGCCTCGCGACTTGCTGCACGACCGGTACGCGGTGGGGCGGGTCATCGGCCGCGGCGCGTTCGCGCGCGTGGTGGTGGCGTACGACATCGTGGCGGACGCGCGCGTGGCGATCAAGATCACCCGCAGGGCGTCCCGCTCGCACAACGCGCGCGCGCGCAAGGAAATCGAGATCCTGCGCGTGCTCGGCGGGGGCGGAGGCGCGCGGGGCCCCGACCCGCGCGCGGCGGGCGCGAGCGAGACGAGCGTCGGCCACCCCAACGTCGTGGCCATGCTCGACCACTTCGTCGTCGCCAAAGGCGAGAGCGAGGCGCTGTTCGGGGCGGAGGCGTCCCAGACGCGGGAATCGTCCGCGAACGCGCCCGCGACCGACGTCGACGCGGCCGACGCGGAGACGCGCGAGACTTCAGACGCCGCCGGGAGAGACGCCGGGCTTCGGTGTTTGGTGTTTGAGCTCCTGTCGCACTCTCTGTACGACGTGCTGCGCGCCACGTCGTTCCGAGGCGTCTCGCTGGCGCTGGTGCGCAAATTCTCGTCCCAGATCCTGCACGCGCTGCGGTACCTCAAGTCGCACGGGGTGGTGCACCTGGACCTGAAGCCGGAGAACGTGCTGCTCTGCTCCGCGGACCGCTCGCGCGTCAAGCTGGTGGACTTCGGGAGCAGCCGCTGGCGCGACGAGAGCGTCGGGGAGACGTACGCGCAGAGCCGATTCTACCGCGCCGCCGAGGTTCTGCTCGGCTTGCCCTTCTCTTACCCCGCGGACGTCTGGAGCCTCGGGTGCATCATGGTGGAGCTGCACGGCGGCAAGCCGCTGTTCCCCGGCAGAGACGAGAGGCACCAGCTCGCGAAGATCGCCGAGACGCTGGGGCCCGTGCCCGACGACGTGTTCGCCGCGGCGAGCGCCGAGCGGCGCGCGACGCACGCCCTCGCGCGCGCCGCCGTTCGCGAAAGCTTTTTCGACGAAGCGCGACGAACGACGAAACAAAAAGAAAAAGGCGAGCCGAACGAGCCCACGTTCGGTGATCTGGGGTTCGTGCCCAAGCCGCACGGCTCGCGGCCGCTCCGCTCGGTCATCGCCGCCGCCTCGAGCGCGTTCGAGGCGAGGCGGCGCGAGCGGCGGGCGGAAAAAGAACGACGCGGATCCGGCGTCGCGGCGGACGCCGACGCCGCGGCGACGTCGCTGCGCGCGCTGGGTCTCGAGAACGACGGAGACTTTTTTGACGCGTCGACGTCCGCCGCTTCCGCTTCGTTCGGGAGCGACGCCGCCTCCACGGCGGAAGAGGCCACGCTGACGTCCGTGGCGCTGTTCTGCGACCTCGTCGAGCGCCTCCTGACGTACGAGCCGGAGCTCAGAGCGCAGCCGGGCTCGGCGCTGGAGCACCCGTTCTTCGCGGAGGCGGATCCGCGGGGCGGGTTCGGGGGGCCGAAGCGCGCCGGCGGCGGCGCCGACGAGGCGGACGTGGACGACGAGATGCTCATGTACGGCCTGGAGGGGACGGACGCGTGAGATTTTGGTGACGAGATGTCGGCGGGCTAGAGCCCTAGGACTGTAGTATGTGTATCCTGTGTTACGCCGACGCGTGAATGACGGGGCGCCGCGCGACGCCGGCGCGTCCGCGGGATTTTTCTGTGCGCGTGTGCGCCTTCGGCCGAAACGAAAACGAAGCAGGGACATCACATCGCGTCGCGATGGCGACGACGGCGACGCGCGCGGCGTGTCGCGCCTACGGGCGGCGCGCGCTGAGTGCCGCGACGTCGCCCGTCCCCGAGACGATGTCATACCTGAGGGACCTGAGGAGCGGTTCGGAGGTGTACCTGGTCGGGACAGCGCACATCTCGAAGAAGTCAGCCGATGAGGTCCGTGGCGTCATCCGCAGCGTCAAGCCAGACATCGTGTTCGTGGAGCTCTGCCGCGCGCGCGCGGAGGCCATGCGCTCGGGAGCTCGCGACGACCCCGCGGGCGCGCTCCCCGAGCCCCTGCGGCAGCTGCTTCGGTCCCTGGGCGCACCCGGCGACCTGGGCGAAAAGCTTCTCGGCGCCGGGCTGAAGGCCGCGTACCAACTCCTTCGGCAGTTCCACGGCCTCCAGCCGGGTTTGGAGTTCAAGGTGGCGATGGACGAGTGCGACGCGTCCGGCGCGCGCCTGGTGCTGGGAGACCGCGACCAGGACGCGACCATCCGCGCGCTGCGCGACGCGATAGACCTGGCGGACATGCTCAAGCTGCTCGCCGGCGGCGGCGGCGCGGACCCCGCGGCGATGGACCCCGAGCTCGCGGCGCTTTTCCGCGACGCCGACTGGCGCGACCCCGCGCGCGCCGTGGAGGCGCTCAAGACCCGGAAGGCCACCGGCGCGATGGCCGCGGCGATGCGCGCTCAGTTCCCGAAGGTGGCGCGCGCGATGCTCGACCAGCGGGACGACGTGATGACCGAGCGCCTGCTGGACGCCGCGCGCGCGCACGGCGGAAAAAAAATCGTCGCCGTCGTCGGGATGGCGCACATGGACGGCGTCGAGGCGCGATGGGGGCGCGCGCAGGGAGCCGGGGGGGGGCGTGACGCGCGTCTCGGGGGGTTGAGGGGGTGAGAACGCGGTTTGGGAGAACGCGGTAGTGGTCGCTTGAGCTTTTTGAGGTGGGGTCGTGTGCCGTTTGAGGTGTGAGAAGAAACGCGTAGCTCTACGACCGTTTTTTCTTCCCGCCGCCACCCTTGCTCTTCTTGCCGGCGGAGGCGGCTTTTTTGTCCTTGTGGTCCTTCTTCTCCTTGGCAGGGGACTCCTCGGCGTCGCCCCGCGCCGTCGCCTTGCGCTTGACGCTGAGCAAGCCGGACTTCGGGCTCTTGCCGCCCACCAGCGCGTCCGACCAGTCCGTCTCCTGGCCGGCGATGGCGTACCGCTCCAGACCGGCCTCCTGCGAGTCGACGAGCGGCGAGAGGCGCGAAGAGGTGAGGACGCGACGACGAAAGACGCGAGCGTTTTTCGCGTGGGGAAAACCGGGAGAAAAAGACGCGTCTCATCGTTCGCGAACCGCTCTTCCTTCCCTCCGCGCGCGGCTCAGTAAGAACGCAGCGGTATACTATAATCAGTTTGGATGATCATATACCTGGTTGAACCGGCTCGTCATCGCCGTCGCGGAGCGCGGAAGGTGTCCGCCGGGCGGCGTCGCGCGCGCGTTTCGGGATTCGGGACCCTCGAGAAAGTAACGCACCTCCAACAGTTCTTTTTGTTTCTGGCGCATCGCCTCGGTCGCTTTGTTCGCCCTGCGCGTGCAAACGGTGCGCGACGTCAGCGCGCGGACACGCGGGCGTCGCCGCAATGGCGATTCGAACGGAGGAAAAAGCGCGTCGCTCGACTCGTCGACGCCGAGAACGTCGCGCGCGCACGGATCAGTCCTGTTGAGCGTAGGAAACCATCACGGGTCACGCGCGTCCGCGGACTTATAACCCCGAATACACGGTGGCGCCCGCGGACACGACTTCTGGTGAACGAAGTCCTCGGTTGTATCCATCACTTCCGTCGCGGCGCGTGTTTTGTCGTTCCCGGAGCGTCGGCGAGTCGCGAACGAAGCGAGAGAGAAGAACGGGCAAAAGCCGAAACCGAAAACCGAAAAACGCGCGTAGCGTACCCGTCCTCCAGGTCCTCGTCGAGCCCGACGGCGTGCGGGTTGAGGTTCGGAAGCGCCCGTTCGGGCATCTCCGCCTCGACTTCACGCGTCTTCCCCGCGCGCAGCGCCGTGTGCATTTTCCGCACAGCCTTGTTGAACAGCGCCATGACCTGCGGCGTGGGTAAGCCAAGCTCGCGCGCGGCGTCGTCCATCTCCTTGTGTTGCAGGCCCACCGTGAGCACGATGGCTGTTTGCGCGTACGACATCGTCGCCGGAACTTTCCCACCGAAGTACGCGCGCGCCAGCGGCGGCACGAGGTCCGCCACGAGGTGGTGGTCCACCAGGCTCTGCGCGTACTTCTCCAGCCGCCGCAGGTCGTGCGCGGTGAGCGCGTCGCCGTCCGCGCGGCGCACGGCGGATCCGTCGCACCCGCGCGCGCGCGACTCGTCGTCGAAGTCCACTTTGGGTGCCAGGACCGCCAGCGCGAGTCCCGGGGGCATGTCCCTGAACGGCCCGCCAAGCAGGCTGGTGAACCGCTGTTTGAAGTCCTCTCCAAAGGCGCGCAGCCACTCGGGGTCGGCGGACCTCTCGTCCTCCTCGTCGTCGTCCGCCGAGGCCAGCGCGCGAATCAGCACCGCGCTGTGCTCCCCGGTGGCGTCGCTCGCGGTTTGCCGCAGGTACACGGGCCGGTACCCCGCCCTCGTCCAGAACTTGTGCAGCTGCTGCGTCAGCCCGAAAGCCGCGGCGATCCAGTGGCACTTCTCCGGGCGCTTCTCGCCCAGCGGCGTCAGAAGCGGAGGGAGCGCGGCGCGCGGCTTGATGGTCTCGCCGAGCAGACCGCCGTCCGGCCGGGTCGTCGTCGCCCGCGCCTCGGCGCGCTCGGAGGGCGCCGCGTCCGTCTCGAGCAGGTCGACCAGCCCGCCTTCGTAGTACGCGTGCAGCTGCTGCAGCGCCCTGGTGCCGTAGCCCTGCCGGGGCAGGTCCGGGTGCGTGGCGATGCGCACGACGCGCGCGCCCGAGAGCGTGGGGAAGTCCGGGTCCTGGAACTGCGTCGCGACGGTCCACGGGACCAAGTCGCCCTGCGGCGAGTCGCCCTTGGACAGCGCGGCGCTCGCGCTGCCCCGGGAGATGGCCCCCTCCAGCGCGACTTGCAGGACGCAGAGGATCTCGGGCAGCGCGTTCGCGGTCTCGTCCACCGGCGCGAGCAGCACGAACAGCCTGTGCGCGGGCGCGTCCGCCATGAGCTGCAGGTCGTTGGGCGTGTTTTTGTAGTGGCTGGCGACGTACAGCGACATCATGCGCTTCAGAAACAGCTCCGACGCGCGGTGCGCGGAGAAGAGCGTGTCTCTGTTCACCTCGAACAAGTCGCACGCGCTGGGAGGCGGCAACGCGCCCGCGAGAGGCGGCGTCGCGTCCGCGGCGTCCAGGCACAGCAGGCCGTTCAGCCACCCCTCAACGCGGTCCCCGAACGAGTACCGCACGGGTTCGGCGAGTTGCACTTCCCGCAACAGGCGCCCGGTTTGCGCCGCGCCGCCGACGCCGCCCGTGGCGGCGCCCGCGGCGTCTCGCCTCAGGTTGGAGATGAGTTTCAGCGAGAGCGCGCGCCCGGTGCCCTCGTACCCGTTCACGGTGGAGCACAGGAACACCAGGTACGGGCCCAGCAGCTTTTGCACGGTGGGGAGCGGGATGGCGGCAGCCTCGTCGATGACCAGCAGCTCAGCCTGGGTCGCGCGCTCAGCGTGCTGCGGCAGGATGTACTGGATGGTCTGCCTGTGCGCGCGCGTCACGTTCACGCGCACGATGGCCTTTCCGAACGCGGGGTTGCTGCTTTCAACCAGGTCGTAGTCCAGGTGCTCCTTGTACCCGAGCGCGTCGAAGCCCTTGAGCACGAACTGGAAAAACGTGTTCAGGTTCTCGGGCGACGGCGACGTGACGAAAACGTTGGCGTATCCCATCCCGATGGCGCCGGCCACGGCGATGCCCATCGCCGCGGACTTGCCTCGCCCGCGCGCGGCGGTCAGCGCCACGGTTGAGCGTAGCGTTTTTTCGCTCGCGGCGTCCAGAAACGTCACCACAGCCTTGGCCTGGTCCAAGGTCTTGCAGCAGCTCACCAGCGGGCCCGCGGGCTCCGTCTCCTGCAAGGAGCGTTTCAGATCGGCGAGATCCTCGGGGTCCGCCGCGCCGGCGATCTCGCCGCCCACTGGCTGGATGTCGCGCACGTGGCTCGAGATGGGCAAGATGTTCAGCTCGTCGTCCATCATGATGCACGTCGGGCAGTGCCCGAGGGAGAGGATGAACCGCTCGTTGAAGCGCGCGGTGACGTGCTGGTGCGATTCGGTGCGGAATCGCGCGTGCACGTCCATCGTGAGCGTGTACAGCTGCGACAGCGACTCGAGGTTACTCAGCAGCAGCACGACGATGCCTCCGCCCTCGACGGTCTCCACGGTCCTCGCCAGCAAGTTTGGCGTCAACGCCTCGAAGTCCTGCAGCACCGCCATTCCGTACGTGTTCCCCAGGATTTTCTGAGTGTCGGCGTAGTAGGTGTACTTGATGTCCGTGGACGCGACGAACAACGAGAACGGGTCTTCGTTTTCGGGATCCATCAGCCCGCGCGAGACCATCTTCTTGATCTGCTTCACGCGTTTCTTCTTGTGCGACGAGAGGTACAGCTCCTTCTTGTAGCACCACAGCACGTTCGGGCGAGATTTGACCACCGCCTTGGACAGCATGTAGTGCAGGTTGACCACCTGCTCGCGCGCGCGATCGCCCACAACCACGAACAGCGTGCGCTCGTTCAGTTTCACCCCATTTTCAACCAGGGTGCGGATGCGGGAGTCCACCTTCTTACGCATGGCGGCTCACCCTGACGCCGCGCGAGGCCTTCCACTGACGAGGCCGCGGGCGTGACGCGAGATACTCGGGCGTCACCGCGCTCCCTTCGTTGTGAGCGAACGCCCGAGGGAACAAATCGCCTTCCGAAAGCCGCCCTTTTCGTCGGCGGCGGCTTCAACGCGGCGGCGGTGAATACAAGCGTTTTGCCGTATCTTGTATGGGCTTTCAGTCAGGATAATGCGCTGAAGAATGTGAGCGCTTTTCTCTCGGAGAAACACCGAAAAAGCGCCCTCGAAACGACCGTCGCCCTCAGTCGGGCTCGCGCTTGGAGTCCCCCCGCCGGGCGTTTGGGATTCCGCGACCCGGTTGCCATGGGGAAGAGCTCCAAGGATAAGCGCGACATCTACTACCGCAAGGCCAAAGAGGAGGGATGGCGCGCGCGCAGCGCGTTCAAGCTGCTGCAGATCGACGACAGCTTCGACATCTTCACCGGTGTAAAACACGTGGTGGACCTGTGCGCCGCGCCCGGGAGCTGGTCGCAGGTGCTGAGCCGCAAGGTGTACTTGCCCGCGCGGGAAGCTGGCGTGAAGGAGGAAGACTTGCCCAAGATCGTCGCCATCGACCTGCAGCCGATGGCCCCGATCGAGGGCGTCGTGCAGCTGCAAGGGGACATCACGTCCATGGCCAAGGTGCGTGAGATTTTGTCGCACTTCGGACCAGGGCGACACGCGGATCTCATCGTGAGCGACGGCGCGCCCGACGTCACCGGCCTGCACGACATGGACGAGTTCATGCAGGCCCAGCTGATCCTGGCGGGGCTCACCGTCGCGACGCATGTCCTCGCGCCGGGCGGCGCGTACGTCGCGAAGATCTTCCGAGGCAAGGACATAGGCCTGCTGTACTCGCAGCTCAAGCTGTTCTTTACGGAGGTGACGTGCGCCAAGCCCAAGAGCTCGCGCAACTCTTCGATCGAGGCGTTCGTGGTGTGCCAAGGGTACCGCCCCCCGGAGGGCTTCGAGCCCGCGGCGCTGCGGCGCGTGCTGGAGCAGAGGGCGGGGGGGATGCTCAAGGAGGACGCGGGGTCGGAGATGGCGGGCACGATGCGCTGGCCGAACGCCACGGTGGTGCCCTTCGCGGCGTGCGGCGACCTGAGCGGCTACGACGCCGACATGTCCTACGACCTCGAGGCGAACGGACGCGACGGTTCGGATCCCGGAGGGAACGCGGGAGACGCGACGGGCGCGTACACGCCCTTGGAGCCGATCGCGCCGCCCATCGCGCCGCCGTACAAAACAGCCATCGCCAGGGAACGCGAGCGCGCCGAGGCGCGGCACGGGCGACGGTGAAAACGGTCAAGCAAGAGCGCGTTCGTGTGTATTATGAGTATCACCTTTTTTTCAAAGTCTTTCTTCGAGGCCTCCGTCCGTCACGAGCGCGTCCCCCGCGACTTTGCCGTCTCGCGCCGCGCTTCTCGGTCGAGCCGAACGTGACCCGTCCGAGAGCTCGAGAAGTCGCGTGATTAGCGCGACCGACCGAAGATGCCTCTCGTCGAATCAGTCGCGTCGGAGCTGACTCACTCTTGGACTTTCCCTCGGACAACGACGACGTTTCGTAGACACTTCCCGACGCGCCCCGCACGCCCTTGCCGCTCGCGCTGACCCACGATCATCATGCGACCGGCGACCATCCTCTTTGCCGCCGTCATCTCCCTCGCCGCGTTCGCGGCCGGCGCGTCCGCGCAGGTCGTTACCGACGCGGACTGGGCGCCAACCTCTCGGCCCAGAGATATGGACGGCAGTTGGTTCGGCCGTATCGTCCGCGCCGAGGACGAGAGCCTCGAAGGCTCGGAGGTGATGTACGCCGCGCACCCACGCGTGCTTCGCAACGTCATCCTCCGCTTCAGCGCCTCCAATCCCGACGAGATCGCGTCCGCGGCGATCAACGAGTACGGCGGCGTGCGTGAGAAAGACGGCGGGTTCCTTCTCAGAGGGAAAAACGTCGCCGTGACGACGGACGGGTGGATGACTGCCGGCGACGACGTCGGGTGCGTTTCCGTCTCTTTCGACGATACCAAGGAGACCATGTACGCGTACGCCACGAGCTCCGGCGTCGACACCTTCGAGCAGTGCCCAGCCGTTCCCGACCCCGAGGTGTTCGAGAACGACGCCGTCGACCTCGAAGCCGCCCACGCCGACTGCGCCGTGCTTCTGCGGCGCGCGCGCCTGGCGCTGGTCGACGAGAGCTTCGGTCTCTCCGCCGCCTCCGCGGACGACCGAGACTACGACGCGACGTGGCCGCGAGGCATGCCCGGCTTGTGGCGCGGGACGATCATGTGGAGCGACCCCAAGTACGTCTCTGTCGCCGGCGCGTCGCCCGCGTACCTCAGCTTGTTCCAAAACCTCGCGCCAAACGTCTGGCTGTTCCTCGACCCGAACGACGAAACGAAAATCGCCTCCGCCAACGTCGGCCGCATGCGATCCGTCGTCGAGAACGCCGACGGCTCGTTCGAGTTCCACAACGAGGCGTGGAAGTCGTTCCCCGGGCCGGAACACGTCGCCGGGCGGGATGACTGGTGCAACGCGTTCGTGCTGGTCAAAAACGACGAAGGCGCCGAAATAGTCATGCTGTCCAATTCTCGCGCGCACGAGGAAGGAGACCACGACGTTGCGCCGGAGTGCCCCGAAGCGCCGGACGCGCCTTCTTCGCTCGGAGAGAGCGACGAGAGCGTCGCCGCGATGCTCGCCGAGTCTCCCGGTGCTGTCGCCGCGACGAGGCTGACCAAGCAGTGAGCGACGCGTCGGGGGTCGCGACGACGCGACGGACCGACGCGCGAAAGAGACGCGACTTTTCAGAGACGGCGAGGAGAGACAGCGAACGACGACGACGCGTTTTTCGACGCGTCGTCCTCGTTCGAGATGTACGACATCCACCCACCCGATCCGCGCGTTTCGTGCGTCTACACGTCGAGACGACGACCGTGTCGTCTTCCTCGTCTCCCTTCATTCCTCGCTCTCTGAAACGCGTTTCAATCATACCGGTGTGTCGCGTCCGCTTCCTTCGCGCGACGCGCCGCGCGCTCGTCCGTCGTCCCGTCGAGGCAAAAATCGTCGCGCTCGAAACCGCGCCACGTGTTCTGAACGGGCCACGTTTCGTCTCGAGATCCACTGCGACGCGCGCGTCGGCATGTCGGACGAGGGGGGCAAGTCGTTCGGCGGCCTCCTGGCGAAGGCGACGTTCACCTCCGCGGATGGGTCCGGAGGCGTGAAACGCCTGAACAAGGACCGCGCTCCCGCCTCCGCGGGAACGCAGAGCGGGGGGGAGGGCGCGGCCAAGAAGGTGCAGCTCGGGGCGGGGTACAGCCAGATGGACTGGATGCGTCTGACGAAGCGCGAGCCCGACCTCGCGGGCCTACGCGGGGCGTCGAGGAAACGCAAAATCTCCGCCGAGGAGGTGGCGACGCACAACACCATGGAAGACTGCTGGACCGTACTGCGAGGCAAGGTGTACAACCTCACCCCGTACGTCAACTTCCACCCCGGCGGGGACAAGATCCTCAAGGCGGTGCTTGGGAGGGACTGCACGAAACTCTTCGACAAGTACCACAAGTGGGTCAACGGCGAGTACATGCTGGAGAAGTGCAAGGTGGGGGTGCTGGACACACACGTCCCGGGGAGCGATTCCGAGAGCTCGGAGGAGGAGGATGAGGACGAGGAGGGTTTCTCGTTCAGGTAGAGATGGTCGCGAGAATACGCGTGCGCGTTTCGCTTTTGCAAAGAAAAAAAAGAAACGAAACACTACGACGACGTCCGCGCGCCGAGCGACGTCGCCGGTCTGTCTCGCTTCGGAACGTACGCGCGCTCGTGCGTCGCCAGGTCGTACGCGTCTATGGCCTCGCAACCCGCGTTTCCGATGCCTCGCGCGATGGATTCCGCACCCGCGACGTACCCGAACGCGGTCGCGTCCTCGCCCGCGTTTCCTTCTCTTTTTCGCTCTCCTGCGACTTCCACCTCGAGTGTCACCCTCTCGTACATGCCGACCGAGACGCCCTCCAGGACGTCCAGCGCGTCCAGACCTTCGTCGTCCACAACCCACAGCTCGCCGGGAACGCGTGTCGTCGGCATGTCCTTCGACGCGTCATCGTCTTTCATCAGGTACGGCACGCCGTACTCGCCCAGCACCAGCCTCATCGGTCGTCTCGTGGTTGCCTCGGCGACGAACGAAGCCGAGCTGGACTCCAACAATCGGTGGTTGTAAAAGCCGCGCTTCAGCGTGCCGTACACGAAGACGCGGTGAGAACCGCCGCTGCCGATGTCTCCGCGAGCCGCGGCAATCGCGGCGGGCATCGCGAACGTGCGAGCTGCCGCCATTCGGTGCGGCGAGGTGTGTCGGCGCGACGGGACGTCGCTCACGCTTTTTCGGAGTTTGGTTTTCCCGGTCGTCATCCGACCGCTCGACCGCGAGAGTTGACACGTCGACGCGGATCAGATAGAGTCGCGCGGCGGGCATGTCGGCGGGTTGCGCGCCCCGGGCGTCGGTCGCGACCGCCGCGGCTGCGACATGTCGCCGCGAAGGCGCGCGCGACGTGCGGACTCGCGCCGCGCCCCGCGCTTCCCGCGCGTCCTCGCGCCGCGGCGGAACGACCACGACTCGCGCCGGCGCCCGGGAGGTGTCGGTGGATGAGCTCCGCGCGCAGTCCCTGGAGGCTTGCGGCTGGCGCGAGCTGTGCGAGCACCTCGCCGAGTACGCGTCCACGCGCCTCGGCCAGGAGGCATGCTTGTCCTGCTCGCTCCCCACGGCGGGCCCCTGGGAGAGCGAGCTGCTTCTGGACGAGACCGAGGCGGCGATGGCGATGGAGTCGCACCACGGCGCGTCGCTCGATTTCGGCGGCGTCATGTCCGCCGAGGTGCGCCGCGCGCTGTTCAAGGCGGAGAAGTTCGCGTCCCTCGGCGGGGACGAGCTCGCGGCGATGGTGGCGTTCATAGGCGCGACGCAGAGGCTGGTGAAGGCTGTGGAGGGCGTCAAGGAAAACGGCGCGCCGCCGCCCGAGCTCCAGCCGCTGCGCGACGTCGTGGCGCGCGCGGTGACGCACGCCGAGGTGGCGGAGAAGATCCGCGCGTGCGTGGATGACCAGGGCGGGTTCAAGGACGGGGCTTCACCCGAGCTGCGGCGCGCGCGCTCGCAGCGCGCCGCGGCGGAGGCCAAACTCAGAAGGGCGCTGCAGAGCTCGAGCGGGTCCGTCACCACGCACCAAGGCCGATTCGTTCTGGCGGTGACGCCGCCGGCGCCGGCGGGCGCGCTCGTGGTGGGCGTCGCCGCCGGCGGAGGG
>MDSV01215490.1_pt1 | contig 29963 bp, 32 predicted proteins | sample 810851 | NCBI WGS metagenome assembly MDSV01 (sample SAMN05326640, study PRJNA326480) | marine metagenome | isolation source: seawater | place: Atlantic Ocean: North East | collected 2012 | reverse complement strand
GATTATTTATTTTAAAACACTTATACCAGGCAAGTCTTTTCCTTCTAAGTATTCTAAAAATGCACCTCCTGCTGTTGATAAGTGTGAGAAAGAAAGTTTATTTTTGCTTTTATTAATTGCTGCTAGAGTATCTCCTCCACCAAGAATAGAAATTAGAGATTTATTGATTGTATTTTTAGAGATATTTTCTGCAATAGATAAAGTGCCTTTTAAAAAGTTTTCATTTTCAAAATATCCAGCTGGTCCATTCCATAAAACAGTACACGATTGATCAATTTTTTTACTAATATTTTTAATTGTTTCAATCCCGATATCTAAAATTATTTCATTATCCTGTATCTCATCAAGATTTTTATTTTTTCCCTCACCATCGAAAGCAGTTCCAACCATGCAGTCTTCTGGTATTAATATTTCACAATTATTCTCTTTAGCTTTTTTGTATATATTTTCAATTATCTCTTTTGTATTTTTTTCAATTAAAGATTTCCCGACTTTATAATTTTTGTAAACAAAAAAATTATTAGCCATAGCACCAACTATTACAAGATTGTTTATTCTTTTTATAAGACTAGTAATAACATTTATTTTTGTAGAAATTTTTGAGCCACCTATTATGCATGTTACTGGCTCTTTCTTATTTTTAATTACTAAATTAATTGCAGTTATTTCTTTCTTTAACAAAGGACCGGCAAATTTTTTTTTCACAAACTTTGTAATTTTATGAACCGACGCTTGTTTTCTATGTGAGCAAGAAAAAGCGTCATTTATATAAATATCACCAAGAGAACCAATTTTTTTTGAAAAATTTTCGTCGTCATCGGTTTCTTCTTTAAAAAATCTAATGTTTTCTATTAAAATAACTTCACCCTCTTTTAGGTGAGCAAATTTTTCTTTAGTTTCGTCATTAAAATCTCCTCTAAAAAAATATACATTAGTTTTAAGAGCGTTCTTAAGATATTTAAAAATTGGTATTAAAGATAACTCAGGTACCTTAACTCCTCGAGGACGACCTAAGTGACTTATAATTATGATTTTTGCTTTTTTTTCAATTAACTTTCTTATAAATGGCAAACATAATTTTATTCTAATGTCATCTTGAATTATGTTATTTTTTATAGGAACGTTTAAATCAAGCCTTAGAATTATTTTTTGACTTTGAACTTTTAAAGTGTCAGGAAAGAAACTTATTTCACCCATTTATTATTATTCTCTTAATTTTTTTTGAATAAAATTTGTTACACTTTCTTCTGATAATTTAAAATGATCGTAGACTTCTTTATAAGGTGCACTTTCACCAAATTTATCAATACCTAAATTTAGGCCTTTATTTTTTATATATTTTTGCCAAGACATTATGCTTCCTGCTTCTAACGTCACTATTAATGTGTCTTCTTCCAATATATCTCTTTGGTATTCTTCAGGCTGTTTGTCAAATAACTCCATACAAGGCATTGAAACGACTTTTGAATGAATATTATTTTCTTTAAGTTTTTTTTGGACATTTAAAGCAAGCTCTACTTCAGTTCCAGAAGCAACTAAAGTTACAGTACTTTCATGTGAAGTTAAATGAACTGTGTAAGCTCCTTTTTCACATTTATTTTCTTTAGAGTTATCAGGATTAATATAAGAAACTTTTTGTCTTGACAGTGCAATTACGCTAGGTGATCTCTCACTTTTTAAAGCGATTTCCCAGCATTCTAAAGTTTCATTGATGTCAGCCGGTCTAAAAACATTTAAATTTGGAATAGCTCGTAATCCAGAAAGTTGCTCGATAGGTTGATGAGTAGGACCATCTTCTCCAAGCCCTATAGAATCGTGTGAAAAAACATAAATTATCTTAAGTCCCATTAAAGCGGAAAGTCTTATAGATGGTTTGCAATAATCGGAAAATATTAAAAAAGTTCCTCCGTAAGGAATTATTCCACCATAAAGAGCTAAACCATTCATTACCGCAGCCATACCATGTTCTCTAACTCCATAATGAATATAATTTCCATTAAAATTTTTAGAATTAATAATTTTAGAATTATTCGTTTTTGTATTATTAGATCCACTCAAATCTGCGGAGCCACCAATTAATTGCGGAAATAATTTAGAAATTTTTTCAATGACCGCCATTGAACATTGACGAGTTGCTAAACTCGGCTTTGTTTCAAAATTTTTTATTTTTTCTTGCTCAATTAAACTTTCTAAGCCAACAATATCAAAATTCTCAACAGTTTTTTCTAGCTCTTTTTTAACTTTAGAATTTTTCTTATCTAATGCTTCAAGCCATTTATTTTCTAATTGTTCACCTTTATTTCCAATCTCTCTCCATTCGTTTAAAATTTCACTAGGTATCTCAAAAGGTTGGCTGGTCCATTTAAGTTTTTTTCTTACCAAAGATATTTCTTCTTCACCAAGAGGAGATCCATGAGACGAGGCTTTTCCAGATTTATTAGGAGATCCAAATCCTATAACAGTTTTACAAGATATAATTGTCGGTTTATTTGATTTTGATGCCTTAGTAATCGCTTTAGATATTTGTTTTTCATTATGACCATTTACTTCTAAGAAACTCCAACCATAGGACTCAAATCTTTTTTTATAATTATCAGAGACACTTAATGAAGTGGAGCCATCAATTGAGATTTTATTGTTATCAAAAAAAACTATTAAATTCTTTAATTTAAGATGACCTGCTAAGCTCATTGACTCGTGACTAATTCCTTCCATAAGATCTCCGTCACTAGCGATAACGTAAGTTTTATTATTAATCATACCCGACCCAAACTTTTTTCTGAATATTTCTTCTGCAATTGCCATTCCAACAGCGTTTCCTAAACCTTGCCCCAATGGACCAGTAGTAGTTTCTATTCCAGTGCCTTTTTTATATTCTGGGTGACCAGCGCAAATAGAGTTTAGTTGTCTAAAATTTTTAATGTCGTCGATTGAAATACTTTCGTAGCCAGTTAAATGTAATAAAGAATATAGCAACATCGACCCATGCCCAGCAGATAAAATAAATCTGTCTCTGTTAATCCAATTAGGGTTTTTTGGATTAAACCTCAGGTGGTATTTAAATAAAACTGTAGCTACATCTGCCATGCCCATTGGCATACCAGGATGACCGGAATTTGCTTTTTGCACAGCGTCGATTGATAAAAATCTTACTGCATTCGATAATTGATTAAAATTTACGCTCACTTTTAATAACCTATATAGACTTAAACTAAGTATATCAATAATATGATATAATATTTTATGAGCATAATTCAAAATAAAGAAAAAAATTTAAATCAATTAATTAAAAAACTTAACTCTTTAACTTTAACTTATTCACAACCAACTTATGAAGTAGAAAAAATTAAGACAGAAAAAAATGAAATACTAAGACAAAAAATTGAAATTGAAAAAAAAAATCAAGAATTAATGAGAGAACACAAATATCTAAGGGAAAAAATAAAAAATTTACAGCTTGAAGTAAAAAAAAAATCAGAATTAGAGGATAGTTTTAATCAAGAAATAGAGGAGCTAAGTCAAGAAACAGAAAATCTAGTGACCGAAATCGAAAAATGGCAAATGTAAATATTAAATTTAATAATAAAGACTACTTACTTTCTTGTGATGATGGACAGGAAGAATCATTAAAAAAATTAACGAAATTTTTAGATAAAAAATATACTGAACTTAAAGACAAGCTTGGAAATATTGGAGAAAATAAACTTTTATTAATTACTACAATTCAACTTATTGATGAATATTTTGATTTAAAGCAAAAAGTGACAAATCAAAAAGCAAAGCTAGATGAAATATCTAATAAGTTTAAAGAAATTAAGTCCTTAGCTATTGAATATAAAAAAGACAAAGACAAAGAAATTAAAAAACTGAACGAGGAATTAGAAAATTTTAAAAAAACAATTGACGAAAATAATAATCTTTATGAGTCCATGTTAGATAAAACTACTCAATCTCTTGAAAAAATAATTTCAAACACAGAGTCATTATCTAAAATACAGTAAATGGATAAAAAAGAATTAATAAGAAAAAAATATTTTTCTATAAGAAAAAAAAAATACTTCAGAATTAAAGATAAATTTTTTATACCTCTTATCGGAATACTTAAAAAATATAAAACTACAAAAAAAAATATTTCATTATATTACCCTAGTTCGTATGAGGTCGATACTTTGAAAATTTTAAGTTTGAAATTTTTTAAAAAATTTCAATTTTCTCTCCCTGTTGTTGAAGAAAATAATACAATGAACTTTTATAAATGGAAAATAAATGATGTTTTGAATTTGAATAAATTTGGAATACCTGAACCATTTAAGTCCGAAATTATAATACCAAATGTTATATTAGTTCCACTGTTAGCCTACGATAAAAATAAAAATAGACTAGGTTATGGAAAAGGTTTTTATGACAGGTACTTAAATAAATTTATAAAAGAAAATAAAAAAATTTTGACAGTCGGTATTGCATTTTCCTTTCAAAAATATAATAACCTGCCAGTAAACAATAAAGATTTTAGGTTAAATTACATAATATCAGAAAAAGGAATAATATAATGAAAATTTTAATTCTAGGTGATGTAATGGGTTTATCAGGAAGAAATGCTATTAAAAAAAATATTTCACAAATAATAAAAGAAAATAAAATAAATTTTTCTATAATTAACGGCGAGAACGCAGCTGACGACGGAAAAGGAATTACCAAGGAAATAGCTGAAGAATTTTTTTCATTGGGAATCGATGTTATTACTTCTGGCAATCATATTTGGGACAAAGAAGAAACTACAAGTTATATTGAAAATGAAAATAGACTTTTAAGACCTGCCAATTTGGCTGAAGGTTCTCCAGGAAAAGGTTTTGGTATTTATTTTTCAAAAGATAAAAAATACAAAATTGGAGTTATAAATTTAATGGGAAATGTATTCATGAGAAAGACAGAAGATGTTTTTAAAGTGGCAAAAAATTTAAAAAAAAAAATTATTCTAAAAAATAATGTTGATTTTTCTGTTGTAGATTTTCACGGAGAAATCACTAGCGAGAAAATGGCAATTGGGCATTTTTTTGATGGATATTCAACATGCGTTGTAGGAACCCATACACATGTTCCAACTGCCGATACAAGAGTTTTAGAAAATGGAACAGCTTACCAAACTGACATAGGTATGTGTGGAGATTACAATTCGGTTATTGGTATGAACAAGGAAAATTCTCTTAAAAAATTTTTCAAAGAAAAAGATGCTTTAAAGCATTTTCCATCTGAAGGAGAAGCTTCTCTCTCAGGAGTAATTGTTGAAGGAAACAACGAAACAGGTTTAGCAAACAAAGTCTCTAGAATAATTTTCGGCGGTATTTTAGTAAATTAGTTATGGCAGGACACTCTCATTGGGCTGGAATTAAGCATAAGAAAGGTAGAGCAGATAAAGAAAGATCAAAAGTATTTTCTAAACTCTCAAGAGAAATAACAGTAGCTGCAAAACTTGGAGATAAAAATCCAGAAATGAATCCTAGATTAAGAACTGCAATTCAGGCAGCTAAGCAGGCTAATATGCCAAAAGATAATATTTCAAGAGCAATTAGCAAGTCAGAAATTTCTGAAGATAAAAATTATGAAAATTTAAGATACGAGGGATTTGGTCCTTATAATGTAGCTCTAATTATTGAAACATTAACCGACAATAAAAATAGATCAGCATCTAGCATAAGAACAGTTTTACAAAAAAACGGGGGAAGGCTAGGAGAGACAGGATCTACAACGCATTTATTTAATAATTGTGGAGTCATACATATTGAAAAAAATAAAATTAGTGAAGAAGATGCTTTTGAAATTGCAATTAATTCTGGAGCAAATGACTGCTTAAATATTAATGGTGTTCATGAAATAGTTACTAAAAAAGAGGATTTTTATAAGATACGGACAAAATTGGAAAAGAGAATAGACAGTTTTGCTTATTCAGCTATAGAGTGGAGAGCTTTGAATTTTTTAAATTTAGATAAAGAGCAAAGTAAAAAAATGTTAGAAATTTTAAATACTCTAGAAGAATTAGATGATGTTCAAAACGTATTTACTAATGCTAACTTAGAAAATTAATGCGATGAAAGTAATTGGAATAGACCCTGGATTAAGCGGAGCAATTGCAGTACTAGAAGATAAAAAAGTTTTGGGTATTTTTGACATGCCTGTTATGGCAGAAGGAAAAAAAAATAAAAGACAATTAAATAGCGCTCAATTGGTGAATGTGATTAAAGCAAATATAAATCAAGACGAGGAAATATCAGTCGTAGTAGAACAAGTAAACGCGATGCCTGGCCAAGGAGTTACAAGTATGTTTAATTTTGGTCAAACTTTTGGAGCGATTAAGGGTGTTTGTGCAGCTTTAAAATTACCTATTTATTTCGTAAGACCATCAAAATGGAAAAAACATTTTGAGTTGATCAATTCATCTAAAGATTCAAGCAGAACAAAGGTTATAGAAATGTACCCAACTTTGTCTGATCAATTGGCAAAAAAAAAGGATGTAAATAAGTCCGATGCCATTTTAATAGCAAGGTATTATATTGAGGCGAGTTTAAAAGCGAACAATTAGTATTAATTTAGTAAAAAACGCCAAATTCATGACACAATCTAAAAGTAATTAAATTCAATGGAACAAGATATTGCAGCTCAAGTCGTAGGATTAGGTGGGGCATCAGATTTTACACTTTGGAGCCTTTTTATGCGGGCAGACTTTGTTGTGAAATTTGTAATTATACTACTGATTGCAAGCTCGATATTTTCTTGGGCACTAATTTTTGATAAATTCAAACTTTTTAAAAATATAAATAAATCAACTGAAGATTTCGAAAAAAAGTTCTGGAAAGCAAAATCAGCTGAGAGTTTCAATAGTAACCTTCCAGTAAATTCTAAAGATCCAGCAACTTTAATTTTTAAAGCGGCAATGGTAGAACTTCTTAAAACTAAAAGACAGTCAGCAGCAATCCAAGCTGCTAGAGTTGAAAGAATTTTAGAAATAGCAACGGATAATGAACTAAAAAAAGTTGAAAAAAATTTTACATTTTTGGCTACTATAGGATCTACAGCTCCATTTATAGGTTTATTTGGAACTGTTTGGGGGATAATGAACTCTTTCCAATCAATCGCAATTTCAAGAAACACTAGTCTAGCAATTGTTGCTCCAGGAATAGCAGAAGCTTTATTTGCTACAGCATTAGGTTTACTTGCTGCAATACCTGCTGTGGTTGCCTACAATAAATTTAACAGCGACTCTAGAAGATATTTTTCAAGAATAGATAATTTTTCAAAAAGATTTTTATCAATAATTTAATAATGACATTTAAATTAAACCGCTCAAGAAATGAACCAATGAGTGAGATTAACGTAACCCCATTTGTAGACGTAATGTTAGTGCTTTTAATCATTTTTATGGTTACAGCACCATTATTGACAGTTGGTGTACAAGTTGATTTACCAGAGTCAGCAGCCGACTCCTTGCCTGACGATCAAGAGCCATTAACAATAAGTATTAATTCTAAAGGAGAGATTTACATCCAAGAGCATCAAGTAACATACCAAAAAATGGTTCCAAAATTACTTGCGATTGCAAAGAATAGAACTGATACAAGAATTTATGTAAGAGGTGATAAAAATATTAATTACGGTAGAGTGCTAGAAGTGATGGGAACATTGTCTGGAGCTGGTTTTTCAAAAGTTGCTCTAATCTCAGAACCTTACAAAAATTAGGATGAAATATGATAAGAAGTTTATTTTATTCAATTACTTTTCATTCAGTAATGATTTTGCTTACTGTACTAACACTACCTTTCATGCTTAGAGAACCAATAGATTTACCTCCAATAGTTTCGGTCGAATTAATCCAAATATCTGACAAAACTAATATTCCATACGCTCCAAAAGCAAGAAAAATAATTGAGGAAACTAAAAAAAAAGAGGAGGAAAGAGTTGTTTCAGAACAAGCACCTCCTGCCGCAAAAGCAAAAGAAAAACCAGATAGAATTCCATTACCGAACGAACAGAAAGAGGAAAAGAAAATTATAAAAAAAAAACAAAATCCAGAGGAAGTAAAGCCTCAAATTAGGCAATCCTCTGAATTTGAAAAAAAAGAAATCATTGATACTAATCAGATAGCTGCCTTGATCGATAAAGCAAAAGAGGTAGAAGCGGTAAAAAAAGTTGAAAAAAATAAGATTACTCAGAGTAGTAGAAAAAATTCTTTTGCCACTGGTCTAACGTTATCTCAGGAAGACGCTTTAAGAGCTCAAATTTTTGGTTGTTGGAGTGTTCCTTTAGGTCTACCATATGATCAAGACTTGTTAGTTAGAATAAAATTACAATTAAAAAAAGATGGTACAATATTAAAATCTGAAATACTAGATCATGAGAGAATGAATAGACCAGGTCAAAAATTTTATAAAGTTTTAGCTGAAAGTGCTTTAAGAGCAGTCAGGTTATGTCAGCCACTAAAAGTACCTCCAACTGGATATGACAAATGGAAAGACTTACAATTAAACTTTAACCCAACTGAGATGTTGAAAGGATAATATGAGAATACTAATTTCAATTGTTTTACTGAATCTTTTTTTAAGTTGCAAAGTTTTAGCATTAATCGAGATTGATATAACTAGGGGAAATTTAGATCCTTTACCCATCGCAGTCTCACCTTTGCATGTTGATATAAAATCTGATGAATATAAAGATTTGAAAGTGAAAGATTTAGGTGAAAATATATCTAAAATCATAGAAAAAAATTTTAGAAATACTGGTTTATTTAATCCTTTAAAGAAAGATGCGTTCGTTCAAAAACCAGATATTGCCCATTTAAAACCAAGGTTTGAAGACTGGAGGTTGATTAAAGCTCAAGCATTAGTCACGGGAAAACTTTTAGTAAAGGGTGAAAAACTTAAGGTAGAATTTAGACTTTGGGACTTAACAGCTGCAAAAGAAATCACCGCACTTGCATTTACTACGACCCCATCAAACTGGAGAAGAGTAGCACATATAATTTCAGATAAAATATATGAGAGACTTACAGGTGAAGAAGGTTATTTTGACACGAGAATTATATATGTTGCTGAGAGTGGTCCAAAAAATCAAAGGGTAAAAAAATTAGCAATCATGGATCAAGATGGATCTAATACAAAATATTTAACTTTAGGTAATGAATTGGTATTAACGCCAAGATTTAATCCCACCAATCAAATGGTGACTTACATGTCTTATTTTAGAAATATGCCAAGAGTTTATCTACTTGACATTGAAACAGGGACTCAAGAAATAGTTGGTAATTTTCCTGGCATGACATTTGCTCCAAGGTTTTCACCTGACGGTAAAAAAATTATAATGAGTTTTGCTAAGGACGGAAATTCAGATATTTATACTATGGAATTAGAGTCTCGAATTGTAGAGAGGATCACAGAACATTCTTCAATTGATACCTCACCTTCCTTTTCGCCAGATGGAAAATTTATTGCATTTAACTCAGATAGAAGTGGTTTACAACAAATCTATGTTATGAAAAGTGATGGTAGTAATGTAAAAAGAATTACATTTGGAAAAGGAATTTATGGTACACCTGTTTGGTCTCCTAGAGGAGATTTGATAGCGTTTACAAAAATGCATAAAGGAAGATTTTACATTGGTGTAATGAGAATTGACGGGTCTGGTGAAAGATTATTAACGGAGAATTATTATCAAGAAGCACCATCATGGTCACCTAATGGAAGAGTTTTAGTATTCTATAGAGAAACTAAAGCAGGGGATAAAGGAGAGGGATTTACCGCTAAATTATGGTCTATAGATATTACCGGATATAATGAGAGAAGACTTTCCACTAAAACTGACGCTTCAGACCCATCTTGGTCCTCTTTATTATCTAAGTGAGGTTGAATTTTATGTAAAATGTACTTGAATAACTTTGAATAATTTGAAATAACCACAATAAACCTAGGGGAAAAAATGACACTAAAAACGAATTTAAAAAATATATTACTAGTAATTTTTACTACATTAGTGCTTAGCGCATGTTCTACCGCTAAGAAATCTGGTGACATCGATGGAGATGTTTACACTGGTAAAGAAACAGTTGAATATTTAGCTTCAGGAGTTCCAGATAGAGTATTTTTTGCTACTAACAAATCATCTTTAACGACTAAATCAAGAGAGACGTTAAGAAAGCAAGCTACTTTCCTGCGTAAGAATAAAAACCTTAATGTAACTATTGAAGGTCACGCAGATGAAAGAGGCACAAGAGAATATAACTTGGCATTAGGCGAAAGAAGAGCTAATGCAGCAAGAGATTATTTAATGACATATGGAATTTCAGGTAAAAGGATATCTGTAATTAGTTATGGAAAAGAAAAACCTGTAAATCCTAAGTCATCACCAGTAGCATGGTCTCAAAACAGAAGATCAGTAACAGTTAAAGTTAACTAATAAATCAAATTTAAGATTTTATTGACCCCTTAATAGAAATATTAAGGGGTCTTTTTTTTGCCATTTTATCTAAATAAAAAAGAATCATGAGCCATTATATTAAATTAGCAAAATATACTTTTTTATATTTATTAATCTTTTTTAGTTATTTAAATGCTGAACAAGAAGAAATTCTTTTACAATCGGTTTCAGATCAGATCCAAGTAATTACAAAAGATCTTAAGACTCTAGAAAAAGCGGTTTATCAAAAATCAGATGTTACTAATAAGCTTTCCACAAACCCTTTAAAGTCTGATGGTTTAAATGAAGATATCTTAACAAAACATCTATTAAAGTTAAATGAAATAGAAGATCAATTTAGAGAACTCACTAATAAATTTGAAGAGGTGAGTTTTAAATTAGATAAATTATCAACACGAGTTACAAAAATTCAGTCAGATAATCAATTAAGATTTACAGATTTAGAAAACAATTCGCCTGCAACAAAAGAAAAAAAGAAAAGTATTTTACCAGGCACAAGTAAACCACAGGATTTTGGATCAACACCTAGTTATCAAACTTCAAATTTGCCTGAGCAACAAACTATAAATTCTGTCGAAAGTGCAAAAACAGTTATAACTGAAGAACCAAAGAAAAAAGACTCACTTCTTCCTAACAAAACTGCTGAAGAGCAATATGAATTTGCAGTAAGTTTTATGAAAATTGGAGATTACGAAACTGCTGAGTTTGCTTTAAAGGAATTTATAGAAAAAAATAAAGATCATGATTTAGCCGGAAGCGCACAATACTGGTATGGAGAAACATTTAGAATAAGACAATTATATTCCGACGCGGCCACAGCATATTTAGATGGATATCAAAATTATCCAAAAAGCAAAAAGGCTCCTGACAACCTTTTGAAGCTAGGTATTACAATGGTTCAACTAGGTGAAAAAGATCAAGGTTGTAAGATGATATCTGGTCTGAAAAAAGAATACCCAAAAGCTAGCAAGTCTGTGTTACAAAAAGCTCAATATGAGCAAAAAAAATTCAAGTGTAAGTCTTAAACAAGACTTTAAAAACAAAGAAGAGTTTTCAAATATTTTTTTGAATTTTTCTAAAAAAATTTCAAATTACAAAAAAAAATCATTTGTAGTTGCAGTTTCTGGTGGACCAGATAGTTTAGCTTTAGCTGGATTAACAAAAGCTTTTAGTTATGTCAAAAAAACTAAATTTTATTATATCTTAATCAATCACAATATAAGAAAAAATTCGTCCATAGAGGCGAAACAAGTAAAAAACCTGTTAAAGAAAAAAAAAATAAATCTAAAAATTATTTCAAATAAAAAGAAGATTAATAGTAATATCCAAGGGCAAGCTAGAGAAATCAGGTATAATTTGATGGAAAAGTTTTGTAATACGAAAAAAATTGAAGCAATTTTAACAGCACATAACCTAGAAGATCAAGTAGAGACTTTTTTTATTAGGCTTTCTAGAGGAAGCGGGCTGACAGGTCTTTCATCAATGAAAAATATAAGCAAAATTAGCAATAAGATTAATCTTTATAGACCTTTATTAGATGTCAAAAAAGACACTCTTATTAAAATTACAAAAGAAGTTTTTGGTAAATATTTTAAAGATCCTTCTAATAAAGATCTGAAATATTTGAGAACAAAAATTAGAGGTTTAAAAAAGCCCTTAGAGAGAAGTGGAATAAAATATGACCAAATTATAAAATCAATTAATAATTTAGCTTCGAGCAGGGAGACATTAGACGAATATTTCGAAAAAATTTATAAAAGCTTAATTAAGAAAAATGGTTCTTTAATATCTATGGATTTTAAAAAATTTAAAAAATTAAATAAAGTTATAAAAATCGCTTTAATTAATAAGTCAGTTAAAAGACTTAAGAATAACTATTATAATCTTAGAGCTAGAAAAGTAGAAAACTTAATTAAAAGGATACAAAGTAAAAATTTTCAAAAATCCTCACTTGGAGGGTGTGTATTTTTAAAAGATAAAGATAAATTATGTTTAAGAGTGGAAAAAACTTAAATTTTCAAGGAAATTTGGGTTATAATTTGTCTTATTTACAACGTATTAATCTTTAAAATATACTTGTTAAAAACGAATAAATGACTATCTAAATAACTATGAATATTAAAAACTTAATTATGTGGGTCATAATAGTCTTACTATCAGTAGGTCTATTCAATATGTTTCAGGATCCTAATAAGATTAGTTCAGAGAGAAATTCTCTTCCGTTTTCTAACTTTTTAAATGAAGTAGAGGCTGGAAGGGTAGTAGAAGTAAAAATTCAAGGTAATAACATCTCTGGTCTATTAGCTGATGGTAAAACTTTTAAAACATATTCTCCAAATTATCCAGAATTAGTAGATAAATTATCATCTAAAGGTGTTAGCATTAATGCTTCACCTCAAGAAGATAAGATGCCTTCACTTCTAGGTATTTTGTTATCATGGTTCCCTATGCTTTTACTTATAGGTGTTTGGATATTTTTTATGCGTCAAATGCAAGGAGGAAAAGGTGGAGCCATGGGCTTCGGAAGATCTAAAGCAAAACTTCTTAATGAGGCGCAGGGAAAAGTAACTTTTAATGATGTTGCAGGAGTAGAGGAAGCAAAAGAAGAAGTAGAAGAAATTGTTGAATTTTTAAAAGATCCAAAAAAATTTAGTCGACTGGGCGGTAAAATTCCAAAAGGAGCTTTGTTAATCGGCCCCCCAGGTACAGGAAAAACTTTGTTAGCAAAAGCTATAGCAGGTGAAGCAAATGTTCCTTTTTTCTCAATATCAGGTTCAGACTTTGTTGAAATGTTTGTAGGTGTAGGAGCATCAAGAGTAAGAGACATGTTTGAACAAGGTAAAAAACATTCTCCATGTATAATTTTTATAGACGAAATTGATGCGGTTGGAAGAAGTAGAGGTGCAGGTTTAGGCGGAGGAAATGACGAGAGAGAGCAAACTTTAAATCAACTTCTTGTAGAGATGGATGGCTTTGACACAAATGAAGGAATAATATTAATAGCAGCAACTAATAGACCAGATGTTTTAGATCCAGCGTTATTAAGACCAGGAAGATTTGATAGGCAAGTTGTTGTAGGTAATCCTGATATAATTGGAAGAGAAGCTATTCTTAAAGTTCACGTAAAAAAAATTAGCACAGGTCCAGATGTAAAATTAAGAACTATAGCTCGTGGAACTCCAGGTTTTTCTGGAGCAGATTTGGCAAATTTGATTAATGAGTCAGCCCTACTTGCTGCTAGAAAAAATAAGAGAGTAGTTACTATGTCAGACATTGAGGAGGCCAAAGACAAAGTAATGATGGGCGCTGAAAGAAGATCTATGGTTATGTCTGAGGATGAAAAAAAATTAACTGCTTACCATGAAGGAGGTCATGCGATAGTTGCATTAAATGAAAAAGCATCTGACCCCATTCATAAAGCGACTATTATACCTAGAGGTAGAGCATTAGGAATGGTTATGCGACTACCAGAAAGAGATCAACTGTCAGTCACTAGAGAAAAAATGCATGCTGATATAGCTGTTGCTATGGGTGGTAGAATTGCCGAAGAAATAATTTTTGGTCATGATAAAGTCACATCTGGCGCATCTTCAGATATTGACATGGTTACAAAAATGGCAAAAAATATGGTTACTAAATATGGCATGAGCACAGAATTAGGAACAATAGCTTATGGGGAAAATGAGGAAGAAGTATTTTTGGGTAGATCAGTCACAAGACAGCAAAATATGTCAGAGGAAACTGCAAAAAAAATTGATGAAGAAGTAAAAAAAATAGTAGACAAAGGTTATGAGAGAGCTAGAAAAATTTTAAACGAAAAAATTGACGACTTACACAAAATAGCTAAAGCACTGCTTATTTATGAAACTTTATCGGGTGATGAAATAAGAGATTTGATTTTAAAAAATATAAAGCCTACAAGATCTTTCAAAGACGAAGAAAATGACGACGGTAAATCGGCATCGGCATTAGGTTCACTTGGGTTAAAGCCAAAACCAGCGATTTAAATAATGGTCAAATATTACACTCGCGCGTGTAATTTTTATTATGGAAATCATGCTAGTTTGCTAATAAAAGAAAAAAAAGCACTCCCACTTTGTGGTAATAAAAAAATTTGTTTTGATAGTGTTGAAATCTACATAAGAAAAAATAAAAAAATTAGTAGCAAAATTGTAAGTTTATCTAAACTCAAAAATTTAAATAAAGCTCAAATAAAAAAAGTAAAAAAAGATTTAAAAAATATAACGTCTAAGAGAAAAAATTTTCTAAAATTTGTAGACTTTTCAAAACCATCAATAATGGGTATTTTAAATTTGACTCCTGACAGTTTCTCAGATGGAGGTAAATTTAATAAGGGTAAAAATTCATTTAAACATATTTCTACATTAATAAAGTCCGGCGCAGAAATAATTGATGTTGGAGGAGAGTCAACAAGACCTGGTTCAAAAACAATAGATCCAATAATTGAGTGGAAAAGAGTTAAAAATGTAATTCAAGTATTTAAAAAGAAATATAAAAATGTTTGTTTATCAATAGATACAAGAAAATCAGACATAATGATTAAAAGTATTAAATGTGGAGTAGATTTAATAAACGATGTTTCAGGATTTGAATACGACTCAGAATCTTTGAAAAAATTGAAAAATAAAAAAATTTCTAAAGTTCTCCATCACATGAAAGGCACACCTGATATCATGCAAATAAATCCAAAATACAAAAATGTTCTTCTGGATATTTATGATTTTTTTGAGCACAGTCTAAAACATAGATTAAGTGATAAAAAAATCATTGTAGATCCCGGTATTGGTTTCGGTAAATCTTTGAAACATAATTTGACTTTAATTTCTAAAATATCTTTGTTTCATAGTTTGGGTTTTCCTATATTGATTGGCACATCTAGAAAAAGATTTATAAATCAAATATCAGGAAAAAATGATAGTAAGGATAGAATTGGCGGAACTTTAGCATCAACACTTTTTTTGTTGTCTCAAGGAGTGCAGATATTTAGAGTTCATAATGTAAATGAAATAAAACAGGGAATTTTAATTTATAAAAAAATTTTATTAAATCAATGAAAAACAAGTATTTTGGAACAGACGGTATTAGAGGAACAGTAAATAAAGGAAACATTACAGGAGAAAAATTTTTCAAATTTGGGCTGGCTTCTGGAACTTATTTTAAAAACCAAAAAAAAAATAAGCAAATCGCAATTATTGCAAAAGATACAAGACTATCTGGATATACATTGGAACCCGCATTAGTTTCTGGTTTAGTGTCCGGAGGAATGCATGTTTATACTCTTGGACCATTACCAACCAATGGATTAGCTATGCTTACAAAAACCATGAAAGCTAATATGGGTATAATGATAACTGCTTCACATAACCCTTATCATGACAATGGATTAAAATTGTTTGGACCTGATGGTATGAAATTATCAAATAAAATTGAAAAAAAAATAGAAAAATTAATAGATGCCAAGATTACAAAACAGCTTACAAATCCAAAATTATTAGGAAGAGTGAAAAGATTAGAGGATGGTAATGAGAGATATATAAAGATATTAAAAAGTAATTTTCCTGTTAATTTTAATTTGAGAGGAATTAAAATAGTTTTAGATTGCGCTAATGGAGCCTCTTACAAAGCTGCGCCAAAGCTTTTAAAAGATCTTGGAGCAAAAGTTTTTTCAATAGGTGTAAAGCCAAACGGACTTAATATAAATGAAAAATGTGGTTCTACTTATCCTTTTAAAATCAAGTCAGAAGTAAAAAAGCGCAAAGCTCATATCGGCATTTCATTTGACGGAGATGCAGATAGAATAATTATGTGTGACGAAAACGGTAAGATTATAAATGGAGATCAAATAATTGCTATGCTTGCACTCAGATGGAAGACAAAAAAAATATTAAAAGGGGGAGTAATAGGGACTACAATGTCTAATTACGGATTAGAAAAATTTTTAAAAAAAGAAAAAATAAATTTTTTTAGATCAAAAGTTGGAGATAGATATGTAAAAGAAAAAATGAAAAAATTAAAATTTAATCTAGGTGGTGAGCAATCCGGTCACATAATTTTAGGCAAATTCGCAACTACAGGCGATGGACTCCTTGTAGCTTTAGAAATTTTATTTTCATTGAGAAAAAGAAATAAAGCAAGTAAGCTATTAAATCTTTTTCAACCTTTACCTCAAATTTTAGAAAATGTTTACGTAAAAGATAAAGAAATCATACGAAAACCGAAGTGTAAAGTGGCTATTAAAAAAGCAATAAAGCTTATGGGTAGCAAAGGAAGAATTTTGGTAAGAAAGTCTGGAACTGAGCCAATGATAAGAATAATGGCAGAGTCACATGACAAAAGACTTATTTTAAAATGTATTAGATTAATAAAAAAATCAATTAAATAATTTGAAACCTAACTCAAAAATCTTAATTATAGCTGGATCAGATTCTTCTGGGGGCGCCGGCATTCAAGCAGATATAAAAACTGTTTCGGCCTTAGGCAGTTATGCGATGACCGCCATTACCGCAATTACTGCTCAAAATACTACTGGAGTAAATTCTATTTTTCCAGTAACTCCAAATGAAATTAAAAAACAAATAATTTTTACTTGTAAAGATTTAAAACCAGATGCTGTTAAAATAGGGATGTTACAATCTAGTAAAGTGATTTTAAAAATTATTGAAGCTTTAAAAGAAATTAAAGCTAAAAATATTATTTTAGACCCAGTTATGGTTGCTAAAGGCGGTGCTAGACTTATCAACAATGCTGCTATAAATATTTTAAAATATAAATTAATTAAAAACGTAGATTTAATAACACCAAACATCCCTGAAGCTGAAGTTCTAACAAATTCAAAAATAAAAAATATCGATGATATGATTAACTCAGGAAAAAAATTAATTAAACTAGGCGCTAGGAATGTTTTGATAAAAGGAGGTCATAAAAATTCAAATCAAATTGAAGATGTTTTTATAAATAAGAAAGAAATCAAAATTTTTAAGAATAAAAAAATAAAGACTAAAAATACCCATGGTACCGGTTGTACATTATCAAGTGCAATTACGACATTTTTATCATGTGGAAAACCCCTAAAGAAATCTTGTGAGTTAGGAATTAAATATGTTAACCAAGCTATAAAATCTAACCTTAATTATGGAAAGGGACATGGTCCAATAAATCATTTGACATCGTTTAATATAAAAAATGAATTTAAAATATGAATAACGTAGTTGTAGTAGGATCTCAGTGGGGAGATGAAGGCAAAGGTAAAATTGTTGATTGGCTATCAAGCGAAGCTGATGTTGTTGTTAGATTTCAAGGAGGTCATAATGCCGGACATACTTTAGTTATAGGAAAAAAAGTATTTAAATTGCGATTACTTCCTTCAGGAATTGTAAGAAAAGGAAAAATTTCTATTCTAGGAAATGGTGTAGTGATTGATCCATGGGCACTTCTAAGTGAAATAGAGGATATTAAAAAACAAGGGATAGATGTAACTCCTGAAAATTTTATGATTTCTGAAAGCGCCTCTTTAATACTGCCTTTTCACCAAGAGATGGATGAGATAAGAGAAGATGCAGCAGGTAAAGAAAAAATCGGAACTACCAGAAGAGGAATAGGACCATGCTATGAAGATAAAGTCGGAAGAAGATCAATCAGAGTGATGGATTTAAGATCAGAAAGTAATTTAGAAAATAGATTAGAAAATGTTTTATTACATCATAACGCAATTAGAAAAGGTTTAAATAAAAAAATGTATGAAAAATCTGAACTTAAAAAAAAATTATTAAAAATTGCTCCTGAAATATTAAAATTTGCTAAACCAATCTGGTTAAAACTAGATGAATTTATGGAAGATAAAAAAAAAATTTTGTACGAAGGGGCCCAAGGAATACTATTAGATGTTGATCATGGGACATATCCTTACGTCACTTCATCTAATACCGTGCCAGCAACAGCAGCCACCGGTTCAGGTTCAGGACCAAATAAAATAAACTATGTTTTAGGCATTACTAAAGCTTATACTACAAGAGTTGGAAGCGGGCCTTTTCCAACTGAACTTAAAGATGAAATAGGAGAAAATTTAGGAAGAAGGGGAAAGGAATTTGGTACTGTAACAGCAAGAAAAAGAAGATGCGGTTGGTTTGATGGAGTACTTGTTCGTCAAACAATTAAAATTTCTGGTATAAACGGAATAGCCCTAACTAAATTAGATGTTCTTGACGAATTGGATGAAATTAAAATGTGTATTCAATATGATTTAAATGGAAAAAAATTTGACTATTTACCGGCCGCATCTGAAGATCAATTCAATATAAAACCAATCTATAAAACATTCACAGGATGGAAAGTAAGTACACAAGGTATTAGGAATTTTAAAGACTTACCAGACAATGCAAAAAAATATATTCATGCTTTGGAAGATTTTATTGGAGCAAGAATTTCAAGTATTTCTACAAGCCCTGAAAGAGATGATACAATTTTAGTAGAGGACCCTTTCAAAATTAGTTAGCAGGAAGAAGATTTTTTGATTTACTTGCATTTATCATAGATTTTTGAAGCTTTTCAAATGCTTTGGTTTCTATTTGTCTTATTCTTTCTCTACTTATTTTATATTTTTTACTTAATTCATCAAGTGTAATAGGCTCTTCTGATAATCTTCTAGCAGTGATAATTTCTTTTTCTCTTTCGTTTAATATTTTCATTGCACTTTCTAGAAGTTCTTTTTTGTCATTAAACTCTTGTTGTTGAGATACAACTAATTCTTGATCTAGGCTATCGTCAACTAACCAATCTTGCCATTCATCAGCTTCACCAACTTTAATAGGATCGTTTAGCGATTTCTCTTTGCTCATCATTCTTCTATTCATATTTATTACTTCGCTAGAGTCTACATCCAGTCTTTTAGAAATTTCATTCACCTGCTCATCCTTAAGATCCCCTTCTTGTCCAGGAGCAATTTGATTTTTAATTTTTTTTAAATTAAAAAAAAGTTTTTTTTGAGCTGTGGTAGTTCCCATTTTTACCAAACTCCAAGATCTAAGAACATACTCTTGTATCGCAGCTTTAATCCACCACATCGCATAAGTGGCAAGTCTGAACCCTTTATCTGGATCAAATTTCTTAACAGCCTGCATTAGACCTATATTTCCCTCTGAAATTAATTCGTTAACAGGCAATCCATACCCTCTGTAACCCATAGCAATTTTAGCTACTAATCTTAAGTGACTGGTTACAAGTTTGTGTGCAGATTGTAAATTTCCATTTTCCTTCCAGTTTTTTGCTAACATATATTCTTCCTCAGCATCTAACATTGGAAATTTTTTAATTTGAGCTAAATAAATTGATAGTCCGCCAACAGATGGAGATGGCAGATTATTTATTTGATTTTTTTTGGTCATAATATTGATTTATATATCAATCATTATTTTTCAACTACTTAAATTAGTTAATAAATTAAGCAATTTCTTAAAATTCAAAGGTAGTTCTGACCTAAAACTCATTAATTTATTAGATCTTGGATGTATAAATTCTAAAGTTTGAGCATGCAAAGCTTGTCCACTTAATTCACCCAGTCTAGATAAAAAAATCTCATTAATCTTCTTAAATTTGGTTTCTTTTTTTCCATATTGCTTATCTCCTAGTATAGATGCTCCTTTATATTTTAGATGTACTCTGATTTGGTGAGTTCTCCCTGTCTCTAAAAAACATTCCAAAAGACTTATTTTAGGAATATCTTTTATACTAAATGTTTTTAAAGTTTTGTAATTTGTAATAGCTTTTTTCCCTCTAACATCACTGACAGTCATCAATTGTCTATTCTTTTTATTTCTTGTAATTAATGTTTCTATCCTTCCATTTAATGGACGAATAACTCCCCAAATCAGACATCTATATTTTCTTATTATTGAATGTTCACTAAACTGTTTTCCTAGAAAAGAATGTGAAAAATTATTTTTTGCAACAACAAGTAAACCACTTGTTTCTTTATCGATACGATGAACGATTCCAGGTCTTAGTTCTCCATTAATATTTGAGAGTTCATTCTTATACTTAAATAGGAGCGCATTGACTAAAGTATTCTCATGATTACCAGCACCAGGATGTACTACCATTCCTTTTGGCTTATTTACAATTAAAATATCTTTATCTTCATAAATAATTTCTAATTTTATATTTTTTGGAATTAGTTCATTTTTTTTTGGCTCAACTATTTTTAAGGAAATTTCATCATTAGTTTTAAGTTTTATTGAAGACGAAGTAACTACAATATTGTTCAATTTAACATATTTTTTCTCAATGAGTTTTTTCAAAAAAGATCTTGTATAATCTTTAATTTCTTCTGATAAAAATACATCCAATCTTTTCCTGTTTTTTTTCACATTTACTAATAATTTGATTGTGTTATTCATAAAATTATTTAGATTATAAGTATTGCGCCGGTAGCTTCAACTGGATAGAGCGCCGGATTTCGGCTCCGGAGGTTATGGGTTCGACTCCTATCCGGCGCACCATTAAATCCTATAAATTTGCTTTTATAGAAGTTACATGCCTTGAAAACTCATCCCATCGTTTGTCATATTGATGTACTAGAAAATAAGGGTTTCCTAATTCATTTATTAATCGAGAATTTTTATCAAAATTAATTTTATTTAAATAAAAAACAGTAGCGAAAGGACCTTTGCTGTTAGAATATAACTCCACATCTTTTATAATTTGATTATGTACAATATAATTGGCATGACCTTGGTCACAACCTCTTCCCTCAGGATCAATTCTTAAAGTCAAAAAATATTTTAATCTTTTTTTGTATCTATATTTTTTTATGTTATTTTTCATTAAATTAAGATACTCACTAATTTTATTTTGTTTTCCTAATACTGTACCAGAACATAAAATTGTTTTTTTAGAAATTTTTTCAAACTCAGATTGCCCGTAAGTTTTAATTATCCAGTTTGAATTAAATTTACATTTACTTATTTGAAAATCTTCTAAAAAAAAATTGATTTGCGCGTTAAAATTATATTTAAAAGGGTTCTCTTGAAAATAAATATCTCTAGAATCACATAACAATATTTGGTCAAAATCTTTATTTTGAAGAAAATTTAGAAATATTTCATATCTTTGAAATTGAATCTTTTTTTTGTTGATTTTAGTCTTTATGATATTACATCCATATTTTTTTAAGCCCGCCTCTAAATCACTATCATTATGTCCAATTATAAAACAGGCTTGACCTGAAAAGTATTTCCTCAGGCTTTTAATAAATAATTCTATCTGTTGGAAATTGTAACCTACAGCAGCTGACAATACTAAATTGTTACTCATAATTTTAAAAGAATTTAAAAGACTATATAATCCAATCGCTTAAGCTTTTCTTATTTTTAACTATATATTCTGGAAAAGACCTATCAACAGAAATCTTTTTTAAGCTAAATCCTCTGTTAAAAATATCTTTATTATCTATAATTTTTTTGTTTATCTTTTCTAGATCTATATTTTCTGAAGTATTAAATTCTCCATGCGAATAAGATTTAATCTTATTAGCGATTTCTTCTGGAGTTTGCAAAAAAGAAAAATGCCAACCGCCTTGGATAATTTGCATATTAATTTTATCTAGTCTCCAAAAGGGATATTTTTTAAATTTTAGATTTCTTAATTTTTGGGGTAAAGGAAAATCTTTTTTTAAACAAATTTTAGATCCTATCCAGTTACTTTCATTAAGGTTTTGTAAATTAAGTTTATACATAAACATCATCTGAGAAAATGCAGTAAACTTAGTTCTTGATTTTATTTGCCCCAATTTTTTCAAATCTGGTATTTCATCTGAGTCTGACAAGATTATTAAATCGTTATCGCTAGCTTTTTTTAAACCGTTAGATAAATAGTTTCTTTGATGTTGTTCAATTTGAGACTCTCCTCCCGTATGTTGTTTGAAATTTTTCTTTTCATCAAAATCAGCAATTAAATAGATAATTTTATGACGATACTTCTTATAGTAATTAATGTTAAAATTAAGTTTTTTATCATTTCCCTGATGAGTTTTGGTTGATTCGGATATTACAAAAAAATCTACATGTTGATCTAGAATTTTCATTCTTAAATCAACCATATGATCTTCGTTGAAATACTGAAAACAGTCGTAAATAGCCATTCAATTATTTTTTGGTGAATGTTGTTAAACCAAGTTTTTTCCCTTCAATTACAGATGAAGAACAGTGAAGATTTGTCCTATCAAAAATTAATATTGAACCCACTTCCCATTCGTAAATTAATTCAATTTCAAGTCCATTCAAATTTTCAATTTTTTCATGATTTAAATATTTTTGGTGTAATTCCTTATCAAAAGGGTTTTCTCCGAACATATCCAGGTGCTCTGATGATCTTAAATTTTGTCCATATTTTAAATCTTTAATTTCGAGTTCTTTTTTATCAATCGTGAAACTAGTTGATTTACCGTAATATCTATTTTTAAATATAACAGTACTTCCTACAGAAGAAAGTGGGACTAAAGTTTGTTTATAAATCAGATCTTCAAAGTTAAATCCACCATCAATATGCAGTCCGATGGGATTATAGCTCTCTTGAAATAATCCTAGGATTTCATTGCCGTTGTCTGTTTTTAAATTATCATACTTGAAATCACCAATTTCATTTTCTAATCTTTTATAAAATAATCTTTCTAAGTCTTGACCATATTCAACCAACCATCTTTTTTTAATTACATTTTGTTTCTTATTATGAATAGTAGTTGGGAGTTCATTATACAAATTAATAAATCTTTCGATCTCTTCTTTGCTAAATATGTTTTTAATTACTTTTGGCTTTCCTTGAAATTCTTTGATTTTTTCTAATTGTTTGTGCATTTTATTCTCCCATATTAATTAAAGTTCCACGGTTCTTTGCTCCATTATATGACCAATAAAATATAACTGTACCAAACAAAAAATATAAAATTGATATAATTACCGCTTTTACGATTTCGTAATAATTTATCATATCATAAATTAATATATTTCTCATTTCTTCAAAAATATAAACTAGAGGTAATAATTTAGCAGAAAATTGAAGCCAATCAGGTAGAATTTCTATCGGGTAATATATACATCCTAGTGGCGCAAGGAAAAATAAACTTGCCCAAGCTATATTTTCAAATGAAGGCCCAAATCGAACTAAGCCTGAAGTGACCATTAGTCCAAGCGTTACTCCGAATATATATAGTGTAATTAAAAGAATTATCAAAGGTGGGCCAATTTTAAATATGGAAACACCGAATAAAGGAATGGCTAATAATGCTGCAGGAATTAAACCAATTAATGTTCTGAAGATTGCCGTAAAAGTTAGTGCTGTGATTATTTCACTTAATTTAATTGGAGCAATGAAAAGATTAGTAAAATTTCTACTCCATATTTCCTCTAAAAACATCATATTATAACTGATACTTGATCTAAATAAAAAATCATAAAGAATTGCAGCGCTTAATATAACACCAACCGTATTTTCAAAGTAAGATGAATTAAGTGTAAAAAATTTTGAAATAAAACCCCAAAGGAAAATCTGGATTGAAGGCCAATATATTAAATCTAATATTCTTGGGAAAGAACTTTTAATTAGATATAAGTGCCTTAAACTTAACGCAAATATTTTATTCCAGCTCATTTTTGCTCCTAGCAATTTTCAAAAAAGTTTCTTCTAAATTTCTCCTACCATGCTTTTGTATTAATTCATTACAAGTACCACTATCTACGATCTGACCTTCTTTCATCATAATGATTTTATCACATAATCGTTCAACTTCTTTCATATTATGAGAAGCTAATAAAATTGTAAGTTCATTTCTTTTTTTATAATTTTCTAAATACTCTCTCACGAAATCACCTACATCAGGATCTAAACTCGCAGTTGGTTCGTCTAAAAATAATAAATTTGGTTTATTAATTAAAGATTTGGCCAAAGCAACTCTATTTTTTTGACCTGAAGAGAGTTCTCCTGTTTTTTTTTCTAAAAAATTACTTAAATTTAATTCATCCGTCATTTCATTAATTCTTGAATTAATTTTTTTAACTCCATATAGTCTAGCATAAACTTCTAGATTTTCTTTGACAGTTAGTTTTTTTGGAAGCTCAATATATGGTGAGGCAAAATTCATTTTACTTAATAGTTTAATTCTATTTTTAGGTTCTAAATTTAATTCATCAATAAAAATTTGTCCTTCAGTGGGTGTTATTAGACCCAGCATCATACCAATTGATGTTGTTTTTCCGCACCCATTAGGACCTAAAAGACCCAAGGTTGAATTTCTTTCAATTTGAAAATTAATTCTTTTAACTGCGGTTATATCCTTAAATTTTTTTGTTAAATTTTTAACTTCCAATTTCATCTATAATTCGCTGCTTTTTTAATTCGATCATTTATAGCTAAGCCAGAACCTCTGCTAGGAATTTTTTGAATTTGAATCTTTTTATACCCCATTTTTTTTATTTTTCTAAATAACATATATAAATTTGAAGCCGCTTCTTTTAGATTAGATTTTTTACTTAAACTAAAAAATTTTTTTCTATTTTTATATTTATTACCTAGATAAATAAATGCGCTATTTTTGTCATGCTTTTTTTGATTTATAAGCACTGGTATACCAGGTGAATAATGTTTTTTAAGAAGACCTGGTGAATTAATTTTAGAAATTTTAAAGTTCGTTTTTATTCTTACTCTTAATATTTTTTGAATTTTAAAATGGCTAATAATTCCTGGCCTTAGCAGTTTTGGATCTCCAGTTAAGTCAATTACAGTAGACTCTATTCCTATTTTGCTTTTTCCTCCATCAACAATAATATTTAATTTATTTTTAAACTCGTCATATACATCTAAAGCTTTTACGGGGCTTACTTTTGAAGAAATATTTGCACTCGGCATTGCAAGTGGAAAATCTAGTTTTTTTAATATAGACCTTATATTTTTTTGTTTAGGAAATCTTACAGCGACTGTTTTTAAATTTGCCGTTGCATTCGAAACAATCTTAGAATTGATCTTTTTTTTTAAAATATATGTTATTGGACCAGGGCTAAATTTTTTGTATAGTTTTTTAAAACTACTATTTGCTTCAACATCTTCAAGCGCCCTATTAAGGTCAAAATAATGGATAATTAAAGGATTATATTTTGGCCTCCCTTTTAATTTATAGATTTTGTTAATTGATGCTTTCGAATAAGCATTACCTGCTAGACCATAGACAGTTTCTGTTGGTAAACCGATGATTTTATTTTTCTTTAGTAATTTGACAATTTTATTGAGTATTTTTTTGTTAAAAGGAAATATATTTAAATAGATATTTTTCATAATGTAATTATTATTTATCAAATGAAAAATGAAAATATTCCAGCAGAAATTAAAAGTAAATCATTAAAAGAGGCAAAGGATGAAATTAATAAGATTTTAACTAAATTAGAGAGCCAAGAAGCAGATTTAGATGCATCATTTAAAGACTATCAAAGATTAATTCAATTAAATAAATACGTAGACAGTCTTTTTAAAAGAAAGTTTAAAGATTTAACATTAACTAAAAATTTAAAAGAAAATGATTAAAAAAAAGTTAGCTAGAAATGCAAAAAAGGTTGATAAATTTTTAATCAACTATTTAAAAAAACAAAAAAAATCTCTTCTTAGTAGTCCAATGAAATATGGAGTAATTTCAGGAGGAAAAAAAATTAGATCAACAATCATCTTTGATACAGGTAAACTTTTTAAGATAAGGGAAAAAAAACTCATTAGTATTTGTGCTGCTGTTGAATGCATTCATTCATACTCATTAATTCATGACGATTTACCGTGCATGGACAATGACTCAATGAGAAGAGGAAAAGCTTCTGCACATAAAAAATTTGGAGAGGCTACAGCTGTATTGGCTGGAAATTCTTTATTAACTTTAGCTTTTGAAATTATTTCAGATAAAAACTTATTATCCTTAAGTCAAAAAAATGAAATTATTAATTTATTAGCTAATTGCTCAGGCCATACAGGTATCGCTGGAGGACAAGAAATGGACTTACAATTTGAAAATAAAAAAAAGTTTTTAAATCAAATATTGAATATGCAAATAAAAAAAACAGGAAAATTATTTAATTTCTGCATTCAATCAATAGGTATAATTGCCAATAAAGATAAAAAGACAAAAATATTTTTAGGAAAGCTTGGTGAAGAAATAGGACTATTATTTCAGTTAGCGGATGATTTTTTAGATATTAAAGGATCTAAAAATTTAGTTGGCAAACCAATTAAAAAAGATAAAAAAAAAGGAAAATCTACTTTAATTAATTTAATGGGTTATGAAAAAGCCTATATGTATGCAGAGAAATTAAAGAAAAAAATATTGAAAAAATTAAAAAAACATGGAAAAAGTGCTAAAGACTTAACTGATACTATAGAATTTATTCTAGGAAGAAACTTTTGATGATAAAAAAAATTAAACAGATAAATTTTCCTTCAGACTTAAAAAAATTTAAAAAGGAGGATTTAAAACAAATTTCTGACGAACTAAGGGAGGAGCTGATAGATGTAGTTTCTGAAACCGGTGGACATCTCGGGGCTGGGTTAGGTGTGGTCGAGCTCACAGTTGCTTTACATTATGTATTTGAAACCCCAAAAGACAGACTAGTTTGGGATGTTAGCCATCAATGTTACCCTCATAAATTAATTACTGGAAGAAGAGATCGCATTAACACTCTAAGAAAAGGCGGCGGTTTGTCAGGTTTCACAAAAAGAACTGAAAGTGAATACGATCCTTTTGGCGCAGCTCATAGTTCTACATCAATTTCATCAACATTAGGGATGGCGGTAGCAAAAAAATTATCTAATAATAAAAATAATGTAATTGCAGTAATAGGTGACGGAGCAATGAGTGCAGGTATGGCTTATGAGGCAATGAATAATGCTGGAGCATTAAAGTCTAATCTAATAGTTGTTCTAAATGATAATGACATGTCAATTGCAAGACCTGTAGGTGCTATGAGCAATTATTTAGCAAAACTTTTATCCGGAAAATTATATTTTAGTTTGAGAGAAACATTTAAAATGATTATTTCCTCTTTTTCTAAGCGTTTTAGTCAAAAAGCTGGAAAAGCCGAAGATTTATTAAGAAATATAGTAACAGGTGGAACCTTATTTAGTGAGCTAGGATTTTATTACGTCGGACCAGTTGACGGGCACGATGTTGAAAACTTGGTGCAAATTTTTGAGAATGTAAAAAACTCAAAACATCAAGGTCCAGTCTTAATTCATGTGAGAACTCAAAAAGGTAAGGGATATAAGCCAGCAGAGGAGTCAGGTGATAAATATCATGGTGTATCAAAATTCAATGTGTCGACTGGAGAACAAAAAAAGTCTAAATCAATCATTCCATCTTACACACAAGTATTTGCTGAAACCTTAATAAAACATGCTGAACAAGATACTAAAATAGTGGGAATCACTGGTGCAATGCCATCAGGAACAGGCCTAAATTTGTTTGAAAAAAAGTTTCCTGATAGAACATTCGATGTTGGTATAGCCGAACAGCATGCAGTTACATTTGCAGCAGGATTAGCTACCGAGGGATATAAACCGTATGCAGCAATTTATTCTACTTTTTTACAAAGAGCTTATGATCAAGTAGTTCATGACGTAGCACTACAATCACTTCCCGTGAGGTTTGCTATTGACAGAGCAGGTCTAGTGGGAGCTGATGGACCAACACACGCAGGTTCATTTGATATTACCTATTTATCAACTCTACCAAATTTTGTTGTAATGGCTGCCAGCGATGAGGCAGAACTAGTAAAAATGATAAATACATCAGTAAATATTAATAATCAACCATCAGCATTTAGATATCCTCGTGGAAGTGGTGTCGGTGTTGCATTGCCTTCTATTAAAGAAGTCTTAGAAATCGGTAAAGCTAGAATTATTAAAGAGGGAAAAAAAGTTGCTATTGTAAACTTTGGCACAAGACTTGAAGAATGTAAAAAAGCATCAGAAAAATTGTCTACAAAGGGAATACAATGTACAATTATAGATGCAAGATTTGCTAAACCCTTAGATGAAAAATTAATTATGGAGATTGCTACTAATCATGAGGTTTTAATAACAATCGAAGAGGGTTCGATTGGTGGTTTCGGCTCTCATGTAATGCAACTACTTTCAGATCGCGGCGTATTTGATACTGGACTAAAGTTTAGATCAATGATTTTACCAGATTTATTTATCGATCAAGACACTCCTGAAAAAATGTATGAGATAGCTAATCTTGATAGTTTATCAATATTTAATAAAGTTGAAGAAACGTTAAACTCAAATATAATTTTAGCTAAAAATAAGGTTTCAAATTAACTACATTGTGCTTTATGCATAAGAAGATGATCAAGTAAAACACAATTTATCATTGCCTCACCAATTGGAACTGCTCTTATGCCAACGCAAGGGTCATGTCTCCCTTTAACAGAAATTTTGGTATTTTTACCTTTTTTATCTACAGTGCTTCTACTTGTTAGTATTGATGAAGTTGGTTTCACTGCAAATGATGCAATAATGTCCTGACCTGAAGAAATACCACCTAAAATTCCCCCTGCTTGATTTGATTTAAATTTTAGACTTCCACTTCCTTTATGCATCTCATCTGAATTTTCTTCTCCACTTAAAAAAGCAGCATTCATTCCTGCTCCAATGTTTACACCTTTCACTGCATTTATACTCATTAGTGCAGCAGCAATATCAGTATCCAATTTGGAATAAATAGGAGCACCTAAACCTACCGGAACTCCTGATGCTCTCAATTCTATAATTGCTCCGCAAGATGATCCTGCTTTTCTAACAGCTAAAAGATATTTTTCCCAAAGTTTTACAGATTTTTTATCTGGACAGAAAAAAGGATTCTTTCTGATTTCGCTATCTTTCCAGTTTGACTTATCGCAAGACATTAAGCCTAGTTGAGTTACTGCCCCTATAACATTGAATTTAGGACCTAACATCTTTTTTAATACAACTCGAGCTATCGCACCTGCCGCAACTCTACTAGCTGTTTCTCTAGCTGATTGTCTTCCACCCCCTCGATAATCTCTAATGCCATATTTTTTAAAATAAGTGTAATCAGCATGACCAGGTCTAAATTTATTTTTTATTGTTTCATAGTCTCTAGATCTTTTATCTTCATTGTATATAATAATAGATATTGGCGTCCCTGTAGTTTTACCCTCAAATACCCCAGATAAAATTATTACTTTATCTGCTTCTTTCCTTTGAGTCGTGAATTTTGATTGCCCAGGTCGTCTTCTATCCATATCCATCTGAATATCTTTCTCAGATAAAGATATATTGGGGGGACAGCCGTCAATAACACACCCTATGGCTGGCCCGTGGGACTCACCCCAAGTAGTAAATCTAAATATTTTTCCAAAAGTATTAAAAGACATAGATATTTAATGTATAAATTATTTTAAAGAATATATGAATCAAAAAAATGGCAAAAATTCACT
>MDSV01244063.1_pt1 | contig 29969 bp, 30 predicted proteins | sample 810851 | NCBI WGS metagenome assembly MDSV01 (sample SAMN05326640, study PRJNA326480) | marine metagenome | isolation source: seawater | place: Atlantic Ocean: North East | collected 2012 | reverse complement strand
TTATTAAAAACTTCTTTAGAATAGAAGCTGATTTTTTTTGTTTCATTAGCTAACATTCCATCTATACCCACTTCCATATCTAGTTTCAATTGCAGAAAATTTTTCATCAACCTTTTTGAACTTTTTTCTTATTCTTTTAACGTGACTGTCAATTGTTCTATCTTCAATTTCTGTATTTTCCTTGTAAGCTATATCCATCAAATGTGCTCTTTCCTTAATAACTCCAGGTCTTTTCGCTAATTCTTTGACTATTAAAAACTCTGTCGTTGTCAACTTATCAGGTAAAGCTTTACCATTCCATTCGCACTCTAATTGAGCGGGATCAAGTTTTAATTTTCCATGACTTATTATATTTTTTGTTTCTTCAACTGTATTAGTTTTTTTTCTAAGTTGAACTCTTATTCTTTCTATTAAAACTTTAGTGGAAAAACCCCCTGATTTTTTAACAAAATCATCAGCTCCCAATTTTAGACCGAGTAATTCATCAACTTCATCATCTTTTGAAGTTAAAAAAATTATTGGAATAGACATTTTTTTTTTAAGCTTTTTAAGTAATTCTTCACCATCCATCCTAGGCATTTTTATATCTAATATTGCTAAATCAGGTGGATTTCTAGTTAACCCAATTAAAGCTGACTCTCCATCAATATAAGTTTGAACTTTAAATCCTTCTCTTTCCAAGGCCATACTTATGCTAGTCAGTATGTTTCTGTCATCGTCAACTAAAGCAATTGTTTGTGTCATATTTTTATTTTCTCAATTATGTTGTCAAAATTTAGGCGTTTAATGGGCCTCACCCCAGTTGTTACCAGAGTTAATACTGACTTCTAATGGTACTGAAAACATATGATGCTCTGAGGTAGATACAGAAATCATGGCCTCTTTTACAATTTTTTTAACTTCAGTTTCATCTTTTTTTAAACACTCAAAAATAAGTTCATCATGTATTTGTAAAAGCATCTTTGCTTTCTTTTTTTCTTCAAGGATTTTATCAATTTTAATCATGGCTAACCTTATTATATCTGCAGCTGATCCTTGTATTGGAGCATTTATAGCTGCTCTTTCTTGAAATGCTCGCACACTAAAATTTTTGTCATTAATACCTCTAAGATGAATTCTTCTTCCAAAAATATTGGTGACAAAACCTTGTTTTCTACATGTTTTTATTGTCGTATTCATATAATCTTTTATCTCTGGAAATTTTTTAAAATATGAATTAATAAAATTTAAAGCTTCTTCATTTGATACTGATATTTGTTTTGCTAATCCGTATTGTGTAATTCCATAAATAATTCCAAAATTTATTGCTTTTGCTTTTCTTCTATAATCATCTGTAACCTTATTAATTGGAACGTCAAATACTTGGCTTGCTGTTAATGAATGAATATCTTGATTGTTTTTAAAAGCTTTCTTTAATTCTTTTACATCTGCTATATCAGCAAGAATTCTCATTTCTATTTGATTGTAGTCTGCTGAGACAAGAATATTGTTTTTATCAGCAACAAACGCCTTCCTTATTTCTTTTCCATCTGGAGATTTAATAGGAATATTTTGCAAATTTGGGTCACTGGAAGCGAGTCTACCTGTATTTGTTGCAGCCAATAAGAATGAAGTGTGAACTCTCATTGTTTTTGTGCTTATATGCTCTTGCAAGGCATCTGTATAAGTGCTTTTCAATTTTGAAACTTGACGCCATTCCAAAACTAAGTTTGGAAATTTATGTCCTGTCAATGCCAAGTCTTCTAAGATTTTAGCGCTCGTAGCTAAGCTGCCTTTTTTCGTTTTTTTTAATTTTGCTATCTTTAAATCGTTATAAATTATTTCTCCTAACTGTTTTGGTGATCCAATATTGAACTTTTTACCTGATAACCTGTAAATTTCTTTTTCTATTTTTATCAATCTATCCTCAAATTTTTTGGAAAGTTTTTTGAGATACGTGTTGTCTACCTTTATCCCATTAGTTTCGAGTTTTGAAAGAATTTTTATCATGGGCTTTTCAAATACCTCATAAATTTTTTCTAATTTTTCGTCTAAAACTCTTTCAGACAAAATTTCATATAATCTTAAAGTTACATCTGCATCTTCAGCAGCATATTCAGTGGCAGATTTAAGATCTACTTCTGAAAAATTTAATTGTTTTTTTCCAGTTCCTACTAAATCTTTGTAAGAGATAGTTTTATGGCTGAGATGTAATTCAGATAGAATATTCATATTGTGTCTATTATTTCCAGCATCTAAAGTGTATGACAGAAGCATCGTGTCATCTATAGGGTTCAATTCAATGCCGTGATTTTTAAAAATAATAAAATCATATTTTATATTTTGGCCAACTTTTTTTATACTTGGGTCTTCCAAAATTATTTTAAGTTTTTTTAAGACTAATTCTTTTTTTAATTCTGTTCTTTCTTTATGGCCAACTGGAATATAATAGGCATTATTTGCCTCATAACACAAAGATATTCCAATCAAATCAGCTTCTTGTGGATTTAGTGATGAAGTTTCAGTATCAACTGCTATAACTGATTTTTGATATAATTTTTTAATTAATTCATCTAGTTGATTTTCCTTCAAAATAGCTTTGTAAGACTTAGTATCAATCCTATCTTTAATTTTGATTATATTTTTTACCTTAAAATCTTTATTTTCTGGCTCACCATAAAAATTAATCGCTTGGCTTAGTAGTCTATTAAATTCCATTTCTCTTAAAAAATTATAAAGTTTTTTCTTGTCAATTTCTTTTATTAAAAAATCGTTTGGATTATTTTTGACTGGAACATCGTCTTTTAAGGTTACTAATTTTTTACTTAATAAAGCTTTATCTTTATTAGCTATTAAAGTTTCTCTCCTTTTATTTTGAGTAATTTCAGATGCTTTAATAAGTAAGGTATCTAAATTCTTATATTTATTAATCAATTCTGCAGCAGTTTTTATACCTATTCCGGGAACGCCAGGGATATTATCAGATGAATCACCTGCTAGAGACTGAACATCTATAACTTGTTTAGGTTTCACACCAAATTTTTCTAAAACTTCTTTTTCACCGATAACTTTACTTTTCATTGGATCAAACAATCTGATTTTATTAGAGACTAATTGCATTAAATCCTTATCTGAAGAGATAACTGTAACTTTTGCACCAACGTCAGTAATTTTTTTTGCATAAGTGGCAATCAAATCGTCTGCTTCATAATTCAAAAGCTCTATTGATGGAAGATTAAATGCTTCAACGGATTTTCTTATGTATTCAAACTGTGGAGCTAAATCATCTGGAGCTTCGGCTCGATTAGCCTTGTATTCGCTATAAATTTCATTTCTAAAATTTTTTCTTGCAGAATCAAAAATAACTGCAAAGTGAGTTGGTTTATTTTTAGAGTCATCCGATCTTGCATCCTCCAAAAGCTTGAAAAGCATAGAACAAAAACCGCTCACCGCTCCTGTAGGAAGCCCGTCACTCTTCCTTGAAAGAGGAGGTAGTGCATAATAAGCTCTAAAAATATATCCCGAACCATCAACTAAATAAAAATGGTCTGTTTTTTTTATTGAACTCATATATACATATTACATTGAATTCTATTCGATTTAAAAAAAAGTATGAATAAATTTGCTTTAACTGTTGAAAATCTGACCAAGATATACTCAAACTCCAAAACAAAAAAACACAATAAAGCATTAAATGAATTAAATTTTGAAGTAAGACAAGGTGAAGTGTTTGGACTACTAGGCCCTAACGGAGCAGGCAAAACAACTTTTTTGAGTATACTGGGTGGAACGGTGGCCAAGACTAGTGGAAAAGTGAATGTGTGGGGATTTGATTTAGATCAGAACCCTCGTCAAGTTAAAGCATCAGTTGGTATAGTTCCTCAAGAGGTAAATTTAGATGCATTTTTCAGCCCGAAGAATCTTCTTGAACTTCAAGCTGGTCTTTATGGTGTTGCAAAAAAAGATAGAATTACTGACTTGATACTTAAAATGGTAGCTTTAGAGGATAAAGCTAATGCCTATTCTAGAAGCTTGTCAGGTGGAATGAAAAGAAGATTGCTCATTGCTAAAGCGATGGTTCACCAACCTCCAATTTTGATTTTAGACGAACCAACTGCTGGTGTTGATGTTGAATTAAGGAATAATCTTTGGGAGAATGTAAAGGCACTCAATAAAGAAGGGGTTACAATAATATTAACAACACATTATCTTATCGAAGCACAAGAAATGTGTGATCGAATTGCGATTATAGATAAGGGAAATTTAGTGGCATTAGATACTACAGAAAAATTATTGGAACGTATTAAAACAAAAAAAATTAATTTTAAAGTTAAAAATATTAACATAAATAAAAATTTAAAACTGGATAATATTAATTTTCAAATAAACTCTAAAAATTCGATATTGGTAACATATGAAAAAAATACCTTAGATTTTGAAGAAATTGTAAATTTTTTAAATAAAAATGGCATTAAAATTGAAGATATTTCTACAGAAGATGGTGATTTAGAGGATGTTTTTGTACAATTAACAAAACACTAGATTTTAATAAAAAAAAAGCTAAATTAACTTTATGGATTTTGTAAAAAGTTTTAAGGATACTAAAATACTAAAATATTTATTTTTTGCGCTACTTGGATCAATTATTTTAGCAATATCATCTAAAATTAAAATCCCTTTTTATCCTGTTCCAATGACAATGCAAACATTGATTGTTTTATTGATTGGAATTGCTTTTGGATGGAGATTAGCTTTTGTAACTATTTCCTTATATCTGCTTGAAGGTATAATTGGTTTACCAGTTTTTTCTGGTACACCTGAAAAGGGTATAGGTTTAGTTTACTTTATGGGGCCAACTATGGGCTATCTGCTAGGTTTTTTGGCAGCAGGTTATTTAGCTGGTAAATTTGTTTACGACAATAATTTAATAAAAACTTTTTTTAAATTATTTTTCGCAACAAGTTTCATTTATATTTTTGGAATGCTTTGGTTAGGAAGTTTAATAGGTTGGGATAAACCAATATTTGAGTTAGGTGCACAGCCTTTTTTATTAGCCGAATTGTTTAAAATTCTTATTGCAACATTTGCTGTAAATCAAATAAAAAAAATTAGAGATTTTTTTTAGAATTATTTTGGAGATCTTTTTGAAAGAATTCTTTGTAGGGTTCTTCTGTGCATTTTTAGCCTTCTTGCCGTCTCTGAAACATTTCTGTTACACAATTCAAATACACGATGAATATGCTCCCATTTTACTCTGTCAGCAGACATAGGGTTCTCTGGTGGTTTTGCTTTTGACTCTGGCGCTGCTAAAAGGGCTGCTTCAACATCATCAGCATCTACTGGCTTAGCTATATAGTCAATCGCACCGACTTTCACAGCTGCTACAGCCGTAGGTAGATTCCCGTAACCCGTTAACATCACTATTCTGCTATCTTTTTTATTTTTTGATATTTCTTTCACCACATCTAAACCATTTCCATCTTCCAGCCTTAAATCCACAACGGCAAAGGCTGTTGGTGCCGTTTTAGCAATATTAAGGCCTTCTGCAACTGATTTTGCCTCTTTCACCTGAAATCCTTTCTTTTCCATAGCTCTAGCTAACCTACCTCTTAATGGGTCATCATCATCGAGAATTAGTAGTGATTTATCAGCAAAGTCAGCCAATTTTAACTGCTCTGGTATGTTTTTTTGAGGTCTCATATGGGAACATATAGTGACTGTTAACTAAATTACAACATGTAAAAAATGTCCCTTTTTTTCTTTACATAGTGCAAAAAAAACCTTAAACGCAAAATAATTAAGATTTTTTTTGTTAAATTTTTTAAAAAATCTTTGTGTAAACTAACGAGGGACACATGAAATGGGAAAATTTAAAACAGTTAACGAACTAGTTAACTCTTTGAAACCAGATTATCCCGTATATTGCATACGGATGAACGAGATAAAAAAATCCGTAAAATTTTTTAAGGAAAATTTTCCAGGCAAAATTCTTTATGCGGTAAAAACAAATCCTAACGAAAAAATAATAAAACAAATAATTAATAACGGAATAAATGAGTTCGATGTTGCATCACTAAATGAAATTAAATTAATTAAAAGAATCAATTCAGAAGCCAAACTTCATTTTATGCACACAATTAAAAGCAAGGAAAGTATTTCTTCAGCTTATTTTGATTATGGAGTTAAAAGCTTTTCATTAGACAGTAAAGATGAGTTAAGAAAAATTTTAGATGCTACTAAACAAGCAAAAGATTTAGAATTATTTGTAAGAATTGCAATTTCTAATGAACATGCAGAGATAGACCTTTCAAGAAAGTTTGGCGCTCTTCCGTCTGAAGCTTTAGGTTTAGTCAGATTGTGTAAAGAACATTCAAAAAAACTTGGAATTAGTTTTCATGTTGGCTCTCAATGTATGCATAAAATTTCTTATGCCAAAGGTATAAAAGAAATTGGAAATATAATAAAGAAAACAAAAATTATTCCTGATACAATTAATGTTGGGGGAGGCTTCCCTTCGATCTATCCAGATCTTCATCCAGAGCCATTAATAAATTATATAAATGAAATTAAAAAAGAAATTAAAAATTTAAAACTAGCGACTTTACCTGAACTTATATGCGAACCTGGAAGAGCTATTGTTGCTGAAAGCGGTTCAACTATTGTAAAAGTTATTTTAAGAAAAAAAAATAATCTTTATATCAATGATGGTACTTATGGATCATTGTTTGATGCTGGAGGGCCAAATTTTGTTTTACCGTCAAAGATGATTTCTAATGGAAGAATTCAATCAAAAAAACTTACTGCTTTTAGTTTTTTTGGTCCAACTTGTGACGGTTTAGATTATATGAAAGGACCTTTTTTATTGCCAAACAATATTAAGGAGGGTGATTACATAGAACTAGGTCAATTGGGTGCATATAGTTTAACATTTAGAACAAATTTTAACGGATTTTATTCAAACGAAATTCATGAATTAAGTGACAAACCAATTATGTCTCTATACGATAATAAAAATGAAAAAGTTGGTTCTTTAGTAGCTTAATGGTAAAAAAGAATGGACCTAACATTGGTCACAATAAAAAATATTTATTAGATACTCCTGTAGAACATATTGATATTAAATCTTTTGATGCACGTAAAATTATTAAGTGTATGGGTAAAATGTCATTTACATCTAGAGATACAGCAAGGGCTGCAACTATTTATAATGAAATGTTATCAGATGAGGATTGCTCAATTTTTTTAACGCTTGCTGGCTCTACTTCTGCAGGCGGGGGTATGGATTTATATACTGATCTTGTTAAGCACAATATGGTTGATGCGATAGTCGCAACGGGAGCATCTATAATCGATATGGATTTTTTTGAGGCTTTAGGTTTTAAACACTATCAAGGATCCCAATTTCAAGATGATACTGTACTCAGAAAAAACTATATTGATAGGATATATGACACATATATTGATGAGGAAGAGCTTCAAGCTTGTGATCAAACTATATGTGATGTTGCAAACTCTCTTAAACCTAAATCATATACATCTAGAGAGTTTATTCAGGAACTTGGTAAATATTTAAAATTAAATGCTAAGAAAAAAGGATCATTAATAGAGACTGCGTTTGATAATAATGTTCCTATATTTTGCCCAGCATTTACTGATAGTTCAGCTGGATTTGGGTTGGTTATGCACCAAGAACAAAATCCAGATTCTCATATTACTATCGACTCTATTCGAGAATTTAGAGAATTAACAGAAATCAAATTAAAGTCTAAACAATCGGGTTTATTGATGATTGGAGGAGGGGTTCCTAAAAATTTTATTCAAGACACAGTTGTATGTGCAGAACTTTTAGGGAAAAAGGTAGATATGCATAAATATGCGATACAAATCACCGTAGCTGATACACGAGATGGTGCCTGTAGTAGCTCTACACTAAAGGAGGCTAGTTCTTGGGGTAAAGTTGACGTAACTAAAGAGCAAATGGTATTTGCTGAAGCAACAAGTGTTTTGCCTTTAATAGCAAGCGACGCATATCATCGTGAGCATTGGAAAAATAGAACAAAAAAGAATTTTTCAAAGATTTTTAAATCTTAAATGAAATATCTCAGTCAGAAGAAAGGTTTTTTAGGTTATGACGCAATTAATGATAAAAAACCAAAAGTTGTAGTTGTCCCTTTCGGACTTGAAAAAACTGTTAGTTATGGGAGCGGGACAAAAAATGGTCCTAAAGAAATTTTAAAAGCTTCACATCAAGTCGAATTATTTGACGAAGAATTAAATATAGAACCATATAAGAAAATTGGAATACAAACTTTAAAGCCCTTTACAATAAAGAAGAAAATTAATGATGCTTTAAACCAGTTGTCAAAAATTAATGAAAAGATTATTTCTGACAACAAATTTCCATTAGTTTTGGGGGGAGAACATTCTATTACACCTGGATCACTGAAACCGTTTGCCAAAAAATATAAAAAAATTATCATTCTTCACTTTGATGCGCATGCAGACTTAAGAGAAAGCTATAATGGTGAAAAATACTCTCACGCATCTGCAATTAAAAGATGCTTAGATTACAAAAATGTGGAAGTTGTTTCTTTTGGAATAAGAAATCTATCAAAATATGAGATGGATTTTTATATAAAAAACAAAAAACGAATTACAATATTTTGGGCTAAAGATAAAAAAAATTGGAATTATGATAAAATTAATTCAATATTTAAAAATAAAATCGTTTATTTAACTTTTGATGTTGATGGCTTCGACTCAAGTATAATGCCCGCTACAGGTACGCCTGAACCAGGAGGTTTATTATGGGAAGAAGTTCTACCAATTATAAAAAAAGTTTGCCAAATTTCGAAAGTTGTAGGGGCAGATATAAATGAGTTAGCTCCAATTAAAAAATTTGACTCTTACAATTTTTTGGTTGCAAAACTTGCATATAAAATTCTAGCCTATAAATTTTTTTTTAAGAGTTAGAGACAATATTTTTTGGGGAAAAACTTATTACTACGGATGCTCCGCCTAAATTTTTATCGTCCTTAAATAACAAATTTGCATTTTGTCTTTCTAATAAAGTTTTTCCTAGGAAAGTTCCCAAACCAAGACCTGAATTTGGATTAAGCTCCCGCGATCTTGATTTAATATATGGCTCGCCTAGTTTTTCAATAATATCTCGAGGAAATCCAGGTCCATCGTCATTAACTGTAATTTTAATTTCTTTTTCATCACTTTTAAGAAAAATATTTACCTTACTTTTTGAAAATTTAACCGCATTTCCAATAAAGTTTCTTAAACCGTAAATCATTTCTGCTGATCGCTTTATATCTATTTTATATTTATCATTATTAGATACTAGATTTATTTCTTTAGAAGAAGTTTCTTTAAAAGAATTGATAATTTCTTCAAGTAAATCTTCTAATTTTACTGAACTAAAAAATTTATCTTCTTCAATTTGTTTTTTAGAAATTCTTTTAAGAATTTCACTACATCTTTTTGATTGTGATATTAGTAGTTCAATATCTTTAGAAAGTTCGTTGTTATCTCCAATTTCTTTTTTTAATTCCTTTGCTACTACACTAATTGTTGCTAAAGGCGTTCCGAGGGAATGGGCTGCTGCTGCTGCTTGGCCCCCTAATGACTCTAATTCATATTCTTTATATATTACTTCTTGTAACTTTTTAAAAGCCTCCTCTTTTTTTTTTTTTTTCTCCAGCGAAACGAATACCAAAATAACCTAAAAATATTAAACCAATTAGAATTGAGATAATGATACCTATTTTATAAAAATTTGGAAAATGAAGTAAATTCATATCTTCGCCTGGTAATGGCAAATGATAAAACGAGATAAAGAATAAAAGAGAAGAAGTTATTATTCCTAAAATTATTGTAGTTCCCATACTTAAAAAAGTTGATGAAACTATTGCAGGTATTATTAGGAGAAATGAAAATGGATTAAATATCCCGCCAGTTAAATACAATAGAAGACTTAATTGTAGTAAGTCATAAGTTAAAAAAACTGATGCATATAAATCTTTCAATTGATTTATTTTAATCCCGAATTGAAGATATAGATTTGTAAATAACCCTATAGAAATTATGATATAACTCGCGAAAATGGGAAATGGTAAATCCAGATAAAAATAGACTATATTTATAGCTAAAAATTGTCCGAAAATGGCTATATATCTAAGAAAAGTGAGTGTTTTTTTGTCTAAGTTTAAGTTCTCTTTTGTTCGAAAGAGAGTGGCAAAATTCATTTTTTAAATGTCAAGGTTTACAACATCCAAAGCATTATTGGTGATAAAATCTTTTCTTGGTGCAACTTCGTCACCCATTAGAACTTCAATCATTTTTTGATCTTCTTTTGATTTATCCTTTGTGCCTTTTGTATATTGTACTCTTAACATAGTTCTATTATCAGGATTTAATGTTGTGTCCCATAGTTCTTCAGGATTCATTTCTCCTAAACCTTTAAATCTTTGAATAGATAAACTTTCTTTTTGACTTTGAATAAATTTTTTATATTCAGCAGTACCTTTTTTTAAGTTTTTATCCTTTTTAGCTGTTTGCATAATATAATCATCTAAAGCATTTTCATTTTTTATATAAATACTTTTATTGGATTTCGTGACTTTAAATAACGGAGGTTGTGCAAGATAGATGTGACCATTTTCAATTAATTGATTGAAAGGATAATTATTGAAAAAAGTTAATAGAAGGGTTCTTATATGTGATCCGTCGACATCAGCATCTGTCATGATAACAATTTTATCGTATCTCAAGTTCTCTATATTAAAATCTTTAGAGCCAGTTCCTAAAGCGTTAATTAGGGTTACTATTTCACTTGATGACATCATTTTGGATAAAGCTTTGGTGGATTGATCCTCACCATTTTTTTTGCCATTTACAAAAGTGTTTAAAATTTTTCCTCTTAAAGGTAAAACAGCCTGAAACTCTCTCACTCTTCCTTGTTTAGCTGAGCCACCTGCTGAGTCTCCCTCTACTATAAATAATTCTGTGCCTTCTCTTTTTTGTATTTGGCAATCTGCAAGTTTTCCAGGCAAACCTGACAATTCAAATGTTCCTTTACGTCTAACACTGTCTCTCGCTTTTCTTGCAACGTCCCTTGCCATAGCAGCCTGAGTTATTTTTTCTAAAACCGTTTTAGCTATAGAAGGATTTTGATCAAACCACGTTGATACTTTTTCACTTATAATTTGTTCTACAATGTTTCTTATCTCTGATGAAACTAACTTATCCTTAGTTTGGGAAGAAAACTTTGGATCTGGCATTTTAATTGAAAGCACAGCTGTTAATCCCTCTTTTATATCTTCGCCAGATAATGTAATTTTGTTTTTTTTATTATTTCTATCGTTAGAGTATTTATTAATAACTCTAGTTAATGCGCTTCTAAAGCCTAACAGATGCGTTCCACCATCTTTTTGTGGAATATTATTTGTAAAAGGCAAAACTTCTTCGGAATAGCCTGCGTTCCACTCAAATGAACATTCAACTATCACATTATTCTTTGTTGCTGTAACATAAACTGGCTTTTTAAATGCTTCTTTTTCATTTTTATTTGTAAGTATTGGTTTTTTGTTATTAATATGTTTGATAAATTCAACTATTCCACCATCATATTTATGCGCAAACTCTTTGTTTTTTTTCGATGAATTATCCTTTAACGTAATTGAGACTCCTTTATTTAAAAAAGCTAATTCTCTTATTCTTTTTTCAAGAATTGATGCGCTAAATTTAACAGAAGAAAATATTTCTTTTGAGGGTAAAAAAGTAATCTTGGTTCCCTTTTTTTTTGTTTTTCCTACTTGCTTGAGTGGTTTAAGAGAATTTCCGTCTTTAAATTTTATTAAATATTCCTTACCATCTCTAAAAATATTAAGTTCAAGTTCTTCAGATAATGCATTGACTACTGAAACTCCAACTCCGTGAAGTCCGCCTGATACTTTATAAGAGTCATGGTCAAATTTTCCCCCAGCATGTAATTGAGTCATAATTACCTCTGCAGCTGAAATTTTCTCACCTTTATGAATATCCACTGGTATTCCTCTGCCGTCATCTTCAATAGAAACTGTGTTATCTTGATTAATTGTAACTATTATATTTTTGCAATATCCAGCTAAAGCTTCATCTATAGAGTTATCAATTACTTCAAAAACCATGTGATGCAATCCTGATCCATCATCAGTATCGCCGATATACATGCCCGGTCTTTTTCTTACGGCATCTAATCCTTTTAAGACCTTAATTGAATCCGCACCATAAGACCGGTTTTTATTTAATTCAGAATTTTTTGACATTTACATTTTTATTAGAACCTAAAACATATCATTTTTTTTTATTAAGATAAAACCAACATGTGGCTGATAGACCTAAAAGTATTGAGTATCAACAGTTTTAAAGCGAAAATTAAAATTTTTTCTAAATTCAAAAAAATTCAAATTTTCATTGGCATTATAACATAATAACTATTTTTATCTGAAAGATCCTCTATTAAAACAGGAGATACAGAGTCTTTTAAATTCATGCTTAAGTTCTTATCTTCAATTTCAGAAGCTATATCGATTAAGTATTTTGAATTAAAACTTATTTTTAAATTTTCTGAATTGAACTCTGCTTTAATTTTTTCATTCCCCTCTCCAGAGTTAGCGCTATTTACCGAAAGCTGAATATTATCTTTATTAATGGCCAATTTGACACCTTCTTTTCCATCAATAGAAACACTTGCTACTCTCTCTATCGATTTTATAAAATCATCTGAAGGAACTACCAGTTTTTTTTTGTTATCTATTGGCACAACTTTTTTATAATCTGGGAATTTTCCATCAATAACCTTTGAAACAAGTTTAATTTTACCAATACTAAATTTTATTTTGTTTTCACTAGTTTGAATAGTCAGTTGGTCTTTTGTATCAGTCAATAATGAACATAATTGGAATACTGTTTTTTTAGGTAAAATAAGCGATGAAAATTCATTTGCATTTTCTATCTCTAAACTGCTTGAAGATAATCTGTGACTGTCTGTAGCAACACCAGTTAAAAAACTTCTTCCATTTGCCTCTGTTAAATGTAGGAAAACACCATTTAAATAATGCCTAGTATCATCATTTGAAATTGCAATTTTTGTTTTATTTAATAATTTTAAAAATCTAGAATTATTTAAAGCTACTTCATTTCCTTCAAATTCATCACTAAAAGTTGGAAAATTATCAATTGGTAAACACAATAAATTAAAATCGGAATTCTCACTTTTTAGACTCAATTTATTTTCCGATTTCAAATCAAAATTTAACTCTGAATTTGCTGAAATTTTTCTTAATATATCATAAAGAATTGCTGCTGATGTCGTCGTGCTTCCCTCGTTAATTATCTTTACATCTTCTATTTCATCATAAAATATCAAATCTAAGTCTGTAGCAATTATTGAGAGTTTCTTGTTTTTAAGTTGCATTAATACATTTGATAAAATTGGCAAAGTATTTTTCTTTTCAACAACGCCTTGTACAAAGTTTAATGATTTTAATAAAATATCTCTTTTAACAACAAATTGCATTTATTTACTGTTCTAATAATAGACTTTTAATCTGATTAATATTTTTTTTCATTTCATCATCTTGTTCAGATAGCCTAGTTATAGTTTTGACTGCGTGAATTACTGTAGTATGATCACGATTAGCAAACCTCCTGCCAATTTCTGGCAGTGACCTGCTAGTTAATTTTTTTGCCAGAAACATTGCTATTTGTCTTGGTCTAGCTAATGGTCTTGATCTCCGTTGTGACAACATCTCACTCAGAGCAATGTTAAAATAATTTGAAACTACATTTTGAATTTTATCAACTGTAATTACTCTTATTTGGTTAAAAACATCCTTCAAAATATTTTTGCAGTCCTGAATAGTAAGATTTTTATTATGAACTCTACCAAAAGCAATTACTCTATTTAAAACTCCTATTAACTCTCTTATATTGGTTTTGCTTTCATTGGCGATATAGTTAATCACTTCATCGCTTAAAATTATATTCTCTTTAAATTGATTTTGAATTTCCTCGATTTTTTTCTTAATTATTTTAATTTTAAGTTCTAAATCTGGAGTTTCGATATCGACCACTAAACCACCAGCTAGTCTTGATTTTATCCTTTCCTGAACTCTATCAAGCTTCATTGGGGCTCTATCAGATGAAATGATTATCTGTGAACCTTTATCCATAAGACTGTTAAATGTATGAAAAAACTCTTCTTGGAGACTCTCTTTGCCGCTAATAAATTGAATATCGTCTATAATAAATACTGAAGATTTTCTAAAGAAATCTTTAAAATTAACCATATCATTTTTTTTAACCGATTTTATAAAATGATACATAAAACGTTCAGCAGAAATAAACATAACATTATTATCATTTTGAATTTCTAAGCCAATAGCATTTAGTAAATGCGTTTTTCCTAAACCAACGCCACCGCAGATATAAAGAGGATTATATCTTGAGGTATTCTCACAAATTTTTTTAGAATAAGATAAAGCGATTTCATTGCTTTTTCCTTGAATAAAACTATTAAAATTTAGATTTGGATTTAACCTATTATAATTTAAGATCGAGTCTTTTATTTCCGTAACTTTATTTATTTCATTTATTTTAATAAATTCCTGATTTTGCTTATTTTCCTCTATTATCTTAAATTCAATACGATTTAAACTTAACTTGAAGCTTTTAACTAATTCTAAAATTTTATCTAGATATCTTGAAACTATCCAATCCCTAAAAAAACGTGTTGGAACTCCTAAAATTAAATAATCGTTATATTCTTTTACTAAAGAAATTTTCTGTAACCAGCTATTGTAGATTTCATTTCCAAAATTTTTTTTAAATGAGTTTTGAATATCACTCCATACTATCGTTTTTTCTTCTTCAGAAATATAAACGTTTTGTTTTTTAATTATTTTATCCATGTAATTATTCAAAAAAGAGATTCCTTTAAACTCTTTTTGTGAATTGTTTGCAACTATGTACAGGTTGTAATCAAAAAAAAAAAAAAAATTAGTTGCATCATTAACGTAAAAATAGAATTACGATACAACTAAAAAAAGAAACAATATTTTGTATTAAATTACTAAATGTAGTTAATAAATAAATTAATCAACGATTAATTGTTTAATTCATTTAAATTTTTTTGAAACTCGAGAAATTTTTCTTGCTGCAGTTTTTTTGTTAATGACACCAGATTTAGCAACCTGCATTAGAATTGATTGGAATTCTGAAAAATATTTTTTTGCTTTGGCTTTATCTTTGGATTTAATTATTAAATCCATTTTTTTAATCGCATTTTTATATTTGCTTTTTCTAATTCTATTAATTTGGGTTTGTTTTTTCACCCTTCGTACTCTTCTGACCGCTGATTTAGTGTTTGGCATTTTTTAAGATTGTATATATCGCGATATAGTTGTGGTCAACTTTATTATTTTTGACATCTAGGGCAGTAAAATGATGATCGATTTGAAATCTTTAACCGAGTTATTTTCTTGTTACAATCTGTGTTAGAACAATTTTCACCATTTCTTCCATAAACTTTAAAGGTTTGTTGAAATGCACCCTTTTTCCCATCACTGCTTGAAAAATCTTTTATTGATGAACCTCCTAATTTTATTGAGTTTTTAATGATTTTTTTAGCGTTTAAAATAATTTTTTTTATATCTTTGTTGGTTAGCTTAACAACTTTTTTATTTGGTTTGATGCCAGAGCAAAAAAGAATTTCGTTAACATATATATTTCCAAGACCGGAAATACATTTTTGATCCATCAAGATATCCTTTATAGTTCTGCTCTTGCCTAAGATATATTTTTTAAAATATTCAAAATTACAATTCCTATCTAGTGGCTCAGGTCCTAAATTTTTAAAATGAGGATTGTCTCTATATTTCTTTGTATCAAAAAATTTAAAGAATCCAAATTTTCTTATATCATTGTAAATCAATTTTTGTTTGTTTTCTAAAAAGAATATAATTCTATCATGTTTATGATCTTTATTCTTATTCAGATTGTAGTAAAAACTTGTCTTAAATTTTTTATTTTTTTTATTAATAAAAAAAAATTTTCCAGTCATGCCAAGATGAACTAACATAACAATATTATTTCCAACTTTGAAAATCAAAAATTTTGATCTTCTTTCTATTTTTTTTATTCTTTTTCCTAATAATTTAAAGATTCCTGATTTATTCACTTTATATCGCAAATTGCCGTCATTGATCTTTACTTTTTTTATAATCAAATTCTGAACTTTTTTCTCTAAAGACCTTTTAACAACTTCAACTTCTGGTAATTCTGGCATATAATTCTTGTATGAAAAGTACTATTCAAGATAAAGGTAAATTAGTCAATTCCGTATTTTCGGAAGTACATACTAAATATGATCTGATGAATGATATAATGTCATTAGGAGTGCATCGTATTTGGAAAGATAAATTTATAGAATGGATGAACCCTCAGCCAAATACAAAACTTATTGATGTTGCGTCTGGAACAGGTGATATTGCAAAGTTATTTTTTGACAAATCGAAAGAAACTTCAGAAATAGTTTGTGTTGAACCAAATGTTAAAATGTTAAAACAAGGGCAAAATAAGCTAGGTAAATATAAAAATATAAAATGGATAAATTCACACGCTGAAAAAATTCCAGTAAATGATGATACTTTTGATTATTATTCTATAAGTTATGGCATCAGAAATGTAACAAACATAAATTTTGCTTTAAAAGAAGCTTTAAGAGTTTTAAAACCAGGTGGTCGCTTTATGTGCTTAGAATTTTCAAAAATTGATAATGAAATTTTAAATTTTCTTTACAAACAATACTCAAAAACAATTCCATATTTAGGTAAAATGATAGTTGGTACTGATAAACCCTATAAATATTTAATTGATAGTATTGAAAAATTTTACGGTTCAATTGAATTAGCAGAATTGTTAGAAAAAAGTGGTTTTTCCAATATTGAATACAGGACTCTATCAAATGGTATTTCTGCTATACATTCGGGTTGGAAAATTTAATGTTTAAAAGAGTTTTCAAATTATTTCAAATTGCAAGAAAATTATCAACCTCAGGTGCGGTAGATACAATTAATGAGATTCACGTATTACCTGTTAGTCTCAAAATTTTTTTTGATTTAATATCAATAGGATCTAGTTCAAATATACATAATCAACAGCTAAAGCCAGGAGAGAAACTTTGTGTTGCATTACAAGGGATGGGAACAACCTTTATAAAATTAGGTCAATTTCTTGCTACAAGACCCGATATTATTAGTGAAGAATTAGCAAAAAGTTTAGAAAAACTTCAGGATAAAGTCCCGGCTTTTGATTTGTATGATGCTAAAAAAATAATAAAAAAAGAAATAGGAGAAAATTTTTTTAAGGATATCACAGAAATTTCAGAACCTATTGCTGCAGCTTCAATTGCTCAAGTGCATTTAGCTAAAATAAAACATTCTGGAAAAGAAAAGCAAGTTGCTATTAAAATTTTAAGACCAGATATAGAAAAGCTATTTAATGAAGAATTAGATGCATTGATGCTTTTTGCTTATATTGTAGAAAATACCTTTTCTAAAGCTAAACGACTTAAATTAATTGAAGTAGTTCACCTTCTTAGAGAGATAACTAATATAGAAATGGATTTAAGATTTGAAGCAGCGGCGGCTAATGAACTTTACGAAAACACAAAAGATGATCAAGGGTTTAATGTGCCTGAAATTTATTGGAATTACACTACTAAAAAAATTTTAACTTTAGACAAAGTTGAGGGTGTTTCTATAAGGGAGCATCAGAAAATAAAAGAACTCGGTGTTAATTTAAAAAAATTAGCAGAAAACCTAATACAGTTTTTTTTAAAACAAGCGGTAAGAGATGGCTTTTTTCATGGAGATATGCATCAAGGAAATTTATTTGTTGATAAACAAGGAAATATTATTCCAGTAGATTTTGGGATTATGGGTCGTTTAGATAAAAATAATAGAAAATTTTTAGCTGAAATTTTATACGGTTTTATTCAGAGGGATTATATAAAAGTTGCAGAGGTCCATTTTCAAGCAGGGCTTGTACCACAAGATGCATCTAAGGAAGAGTTTGCTCAAGCATTGAGATCGGTGGGTGAACCAATTTTTGGCCAATCTATAAAAGATATATCTGGAGGAAATTTATTAGCACAGTTATTTGAAATTACTGAAAAATTTAATATGGCAACTCAACCGCCATTGTTGTTATTACAGAAAACAATGGTTGTTGTTGAGGGAGTTGCAAGAAAACTTTATCCTGAAACAAACATTTGGGAAGTCTCAAGACCGGTGCTGGAAAATTGGTTAGAAAATATAAAAGGTCCCAAATCGACAATTAATAAAGCGCTAGATACATCATCAGAAATTCTAAAAAGGATACCAGATTTGCCTGAATTAATGGATCGAGCGGATTATGCTTTAAAACTGATGGCTGAAGGAAAATTAAATTTAGCTATAGGGGGCAATAAAAATTTAGAAGTTGAACAAATGAAAATTAAAAACTTTAGAAATAATATAGTTATTAGTTTTTTTGGTATTGTAATTGTCTTTTTATTAGTATTTTAATTAAATATGTCTGTAAAAAATAAAAAAATTCTTATAATTGTTGGGGGTGGTATTGCTGCCTACAAGTGTTTAGATTTGATAAGATTATTAAAAAAAAATAATAATGAGGTAAAAACAATCTTAACAAAGAGTGGCAAAGAGTTTGTTACACCATTATCTTTAACTACTCTTACAAAAAATAAATCATTTGCAGATATTTTTGATAATAAATCAGAGTCTGAAATTGAACATATATCTTTATCTAGATGGGCTGACTTGATTATCGTTATGCCTACTACTGCTAACTTTATGGCAAAATTGAGCTTTGGGAAAGCGGAAGATTTAGCAACAACAGTGATACTAGCTTCAGACAAAGAGGTTTTATTAGTTCCTGCAATGAATGTAAGAATGTGGATTCACAAGGCTACTCAACATAATGTAAAAATTTTAAAAGATTATGGATATTTGTTTATTGGTCCCGAAAAAGGGGAGATGGCATGTGGTGAATATGGTGAAGGTAAAATGTCGAGTCCGAGACAAATTTATTCTTATATTGAAAATTATTTTTATAGAAGAAATTTAGTTAAAAATAAGAATTTTAAAGCGCTAGTAACTGCTGGTCCAACAAGAGAATACATTGATCCCATAAGATATATTTCTAATGAGTCTAGTGGAAAACAGGGTTACGAGATTGCTTTAGCTCTTAAAAAGTTAGGAATCAATACAACATTAATAATTGGACCATCAAATCTTATATCTCAAAAAGATATTAAAACAAAAAAAATAGTAACAGCAGAAGAAATGTTCATTGAAGTAAAAAAATCTTTACCCGTGGATATCGCTGTTTGTACAGCTGCTGTTTCTGATTTTAAACCTGTTAAAAAAAATAAAAATAAATTAAAAAAAAATCAAAATAAAATTAAATCGATACAATTGGAAAAAAATAAAGATATTCTAGAATATTTAGGTAAAAATAATAGACATAGACCAAAAATGGTTATTGGTTTTTCTGCAGAAACAGAAAATTTAAATAAAAACTCAATAATTAAAATGAGAAAAAAAAATTGCGATTTAATTATTGCAAATGATGTTTCCAAAAAGAAAAAAGGATTCAATTCAGATTACAACGAAGTTTCAATTATTGATAATAATGGTAATATTAAGATAATTAAGAAAAATAAAAAAAGTCTTATTGCCAATAAAATTGCTGAAGTTATTTTAGATAAATTATTAATTGATGACAGAAATTTTAATTAAAAGATTATCTAAAAATATAAATTTACCGAAATATGAAACTGAAGGTTCTTCGGGTATGGATTTGTCGGCTGATGTAGCGTCTTCAATTAAGATTGAACCTGGAGAAACATCAATAATTCCAACTGGATTATCAGTTTCGATACCTAGAAATTATGAAATACAAATTAGACCAAGATCGGGATTGGCAGCTAAAAATCAAATTTCAGTTCTTAACACACCTGGAACAATCGACTCAGACTATAGGGGTGAAATTAAAGTTATATTAATTAATTTAGGCAAAAAAACATTCATTGTTGAAAAAGGTGCAAGAATAGCACAGATGGTGGTTTGTCCAGTCGAGAAACCAAAAATTATAGAAGTTGAAAACTTAGAAGAAACTAAGCGTGGTTCTGGTGGATTTGGATCTACAGGAACAAAATAATAAATGAGTTTTGATTTAAGATATTTTAAAAGATTTGAGAAACAAATAATTTTAAAAAAAATTGGAATTTCAGGACAAAAAAAAATTTTAAAATCAAAAGTATTAATAATTGGAATTGGGGGTTTGGGTTGTCCATTACTAACTTATCTGGCAGCTTCGGGGGTTGGTACTATAGGAATTGCTGATAATGATAAAATAGAATTAAGTAATTTAAATAGACAAACTATTTTCACTTTTAAAGACGTTGGTAAATATAAGGTAGAGCAGGCAAGAAAGTATATATATAAAATTAATAAAAAAATTAAAATTAAAGCTTTTAAGCAAAAAGTTAATTCGTCTAATATAAAATCCATAATAAAAGGGTTTGATATAATCTGTGACGGAACAGATAATTATGACACTAGGTATTTAATTAATGATTATTGTAAGCTTAGAAAAAAAATTCTTATATCTGCTGCAATAAGTAAATTTGATGGTCATTTATATAAATTTAACTTTAAAAAAAAAGGTTCTTGTTATCGTTGTTTTATGCCTGAAAAACCTAGAATAGAAAATAATTGTGAAACTGATGGAATTTTTTCACCCGTACCCGGCGTGTTAGGTTCGCTGCAAGCAAATGAGGTGCTAAAGACAATTTTAGGATTTAAAAACGACTTAACAAATCAAATGATAATATTTGATGCAATTAAAACTAATTTTAGAAATGTAAAATTATCATGTAATCCAAATTGTAGAAATAAATGTTTAAAATAGTTGCTATATTTATATTATTCTTTTTTTCTCAAAATCTCACTGCTGAAGAATATTTTTTAACTTTAAGAAATGATAAAGTTAATTTAAGACAAGGGCCATCATTTGAATATCCTATAAAACTATTTTATAAAAAAAAGTTTTTACCCGTATTAATTCAAGATAAATATGAAAATTTTAGAAAAATCAGGGATCACGAAAATAATACTGGGTGGATACATATTTCACAATTGTCAAAAAAGAAAGCAGCTATTACTATTGAAGAGGATCAATTAATTTTCAGAGAGCCATCGATTTATTCTAAACCTTATGTAATTCTTAAAAAAGGCAGGTTATGTAAAGTGAAGAAATGTAAAAAAAATTGGTGTAAAGTATACGTTGATGATTTTAAAGGTTGGATCAAAAAAGATAGTTTGTGGGGTTTACTTTAGAATTATTTTTTATATTTAGAAGTCCAAATCTTATCTAATACAAAATACCATACTGCATTGGCTAATGGTTCTACAATCGCATCAGTAAGAGCAATCATAAAAGTCACATCTGCGACTAACATCAAAACTGAGATAGCAATAATAAAATGGCCTATTGTATAAATTATTGTTCTTAATATAGAGCCTTTATTATTTTCATATATAGATTTTGAGGCTGAAAAGATTCCGTGAGTGAATTCTGTCATCTAATTAAAAGGATTTTCTAGAACACAAGCAACAAGGTGTATTCTATCCTGCTCCCCTCCGTTAAAAAAATTATGATATTTAGTATTGTTTGTAATTGTTACTGTACCGTCAGCTGGCATATGTTTACTTACTTCTTCAATAACCATTCTGCATCCTTTGTTAGTTATTATTGGGATATGCAATCTTGGTTCTGGGTCTCTGTGCCAACTAAGAGTAGATCTTGGTTCTTTTAATAAAATTCTTACTCTTCCAAGTTTAAAATGCTTTTTCAAAGTATTGTAAACTTCCTCAAAATAAGTTCCTTTAAATTCTGGCGCGACTTCGGTGTACTTTGACTCATCTATTGGCTTATCCCGCTCGATTTCTTTTCCTTTTTCGTCAGGTATAGTCCAATAAGTTCCTCTAACATTATGGCCTTCCGTGGAAGATTTGTCTCCAGGGATTTGATTAAGTGAAATAGCACCAAAATTTTTTATACCTAAAGTGTTAAATTTCTTTTTTTTTAGCACTTTATTTAAATCTGCCCTCATTTTATTTATATCAAAATTTAAGTTCGGCACTCTATAAAAGTCATCTTTAATGTTTCGATTTAAAGAATCTAAATTTTCTGTTGACTTGAGAATTTCCATATTAGTTTAATTTTTTTAAATTAGGTCTATCAGCGTTCATGATCTTTGTCCATACCGCTACAAAGTCCTTCACAAATTTTTCTTTATTATCATCTTGAGCATATACTTCAGAGTAAGATCTAAGTATTGAGTTAGAACCGAATACCAAATCTGCTCTTGAAGCAGTGAATTTTACTTTATTTGTTTTTCTGTCAATTACATCGTAAGAGTTCTTGCCTGTCGGTTTCCACGTGAATTTCATATCGACTAAGTTGATAAAAAAGTCATTAGTTAATGCTCCAACTTTATTTGTAAGAATACCTTTGTTTTTTGCAGACTTATGATTTGTCCCTAACACTCTCATTCCTCCTACTAAACAAGTCATCTCTTTAGCTGTTAATCCCATTAAAGATGCTCTTTCTAGTAAAAGTTCTTCCGGCATTGCTGAATAATCCGATTTCACATAATTTCGAAACCCGTCGTGCAAAGGCTCTAACCATTTAAAACTTTTGATTTCAGTTTCTGCTTGGGTTGAATCACCTCTACCTGGATTGAATGGAACTTTAATTTTTGAGCCACCTTTCTTTATTGCTTTTTCTAAACCTACATTTCCCGCAAGAATAATTGTGTCCGCAACAGTTGCTCCTGCTTTCTTAGCGATATTTTCTAACACTTTAAGTGTTTTTGAGAGTTTTTCTGGCTCGTTAGCCTCCCAATTTTTCATGGGTTCCAGTCGAATTCGTGCACCATTGGCACCGCCTCTTTTATCTGTTCTTCTAAAGGTTCTAGCACTATCCCAAGCAATTGTTATTAGATCACTTGAAGTTAATTTACTGGCTGCTATCATTTTTTTTAATTTATCTACGCTATACTTCTTTTTAGATGGCAAGACGTTACCTTGCCAATGCAAATCTTCTTTGGGAGCCCATGGACCAATATAGTTATCTTTATTTCCCATTGTTCTATGTGTTAACTTAAACCAGGCTCGAGCGAATGAGTCCTCAAAAAACTTTGGATCTTTATAAAACCTTTCTGAAATTTTTCGATATTCAGGATCCATCGCCATCGCCATATCTGCATCTGTAAACATCAGTCTAGCTTTCTTTTTAGGATCGCCTAAATCTACTGGTTTTTTTTCTTCTTCAAGGTTGATCGGTTCCCATTGCCAAGCTCCTGCAGGACTTTTTTTACTTTCCCACTCGTAATTAAGCAAAAGATCTAAATATTGATGATCCCATTTGTCAGGATTTGTTGTCCAAGCCCCTTCAAGACCTGAAGTTATCTGATTTACACCTGTACCATTTTCTTGAACCCATCCAAAACCTTGTTCATGGATATCAGCTCCAGCAGGTTCTGGACCCAGGTTTGCAGGGTTACCATTACCATGAGCTCTTCCTATTGAGTGACCACCTACAGTTAGTGCAGCTGTTTCCACATCATTCATTCCCATTCGACCAAAAGTTTCTCTTACATCCATAGCAGTTCTAACTGGATCAGGTTTTCCTTCTACACCTTCTGGATTTACATATACAAGCTGGAAATGTGATGCTGCTAGTGGAGCTTCTAGAGACGAACGATCCTGTGGATCGCCATATCTATTTACGGCTAATGGTACTGTTTCTTTTCCCCAATAAACATCTTTTTCAGGTCCCCATATATCTTCTCGACCGAATGAAAAACCAAAAGTTTTGAATCCAGCTTTTTCATAAGCCATAGTTCCAGCTAAAACCATTAAATCTGACCAGCTTAATTTATTTCCATATTTTTTTTTAATAGGCCAAAGAAGACGTCTAGCTTTATCTAAATTTGTGTTATCAGGCCAAGAATCCTGAGGAGAAAACCTATGTGACCCAACATTTGGTCTGCCATCAAACTCTCTATAAGTTCCAACTTGATGCCAAGTAAGTCTAACCATTAATCCTGTATAGCTTCCTAAATCTGCTGGCCACCAATCCTGGCTATCTGTCATTAATTTCAATAAATCTTTTTTTAGAGCTTTAAAATTTAATTTTTTAACTTCTTTTCTATAATTAAATCCTGGAAGAGGATTAGTTTTTGTGTCATGTTGATGTAAAATATCTAGGTTAATACTATTAGGCCAAAGTCGAGAAGTATTTGATTCACCAGCTTTAGTAACGCCTCCATGCATTACTGGACATTTTCCGTTACTATCTTTTTTATATTCTACACTCATCTTATAATACTAGTTTATAATAATTCTAAAGTGAAAAACAAGTGACAAACTGTCAATTTTTCAAATTTATAAATACCTCTACGTTTTTAATTTTTTTACCATTAGGTGCTTTTGGAATTTTTTGTATAACCACTTCATCTGCATCTATATCGATTAACTCACATGTTTCGCTATCATAAAAATGATGATGCTCTAAAACATTGGTATCAAAATAAGTTTTTTTTCCTCTAACTTCAACTTCATTTAAATGTCCTGCATTTTTAAATGCGTGAACGGTATTATAAATTGTTGCTAATGCAAATTTTGAAGTTATTTTTTTTTCTAAAAGTTTATTTAAGCTCTCAACTGTAAAATGGAATGTCTTTTCTCTCTCAAATAAAAATTTAGCTATTTCTACTCGTTGTTTAGTTGGTCTTAAACCTGATGATCTTAATTTTTTGAAAATATCTATTTTTTTCACGTATTTTTCTTAGTTTTTATTAGTTTATAATCATTCTAAAACACAAATATATATGAAACTTTTGCTAAATCAAGTAAAACAGTTTCTAAATCATGCAAAAAAACAGTTACAATTACGATGAATTAATTTCGTGTGGAGAGGGAAAATTATTTGGTGAAGGTAACGCCAAACTACCATTACCACCAATGTTAATGTTTGATAGAATAACAGAAATAAAAAAAGATACTGGTGAATTCAAGAAAGGATTTATTAAAGCTGAACTTGATATCAAAGACAACCTGTGGTTTTTTGATTGTCATTTTAGAAAAGATCCGGTTATGCCAGGATGTCTTGGTTTAGATGCAATGTGGCAGTTGGTAGGATTTTACTTAGGATGGATAGGTGAACCAGGAAAAGGTAGAGCTTTAGGTGTAAATTCTGTAAAATTTACCGGTGAGGTTTTAAAAAATATTAAAATGGCAACTTATGAAATTAATATGAAAAGAATTTTAAAAAAAGAGGGTACAGCTGTTGGATTGGCAAATGGTATTTTAAGTGCAGATGGTAAAATTATTTACACAGCAGAAAACTTAAAAGTAGGATTATTTAAATCATGAAAAGAGTTGTGGTTACTGGAATTGGAGTAGTTTCTTGTTTAGGAAATAATCAGGATGAAGTTTATAAGTCATTAATTAATGCAAAATCAGGTATAACTTTTTCTGAAGAATACAAAGAATACAATTTAAAAAGTCACGTCCATGGAAAACCTAATATCAAGCTTGATGACCATGTTGATAGAAAATTTATTAGATTCATGGGGCCAGGATCTGCATACAATTATATTTCAATGAATGAGGCTGTGAAAGACTCTGGTTTAGAGGAAAAAGATATAAGCAATATTAAAACTGGAATGATCATGGGTTCGGGAGGTCCATCTATAGAAAACGTTATATTCGCTGCGGATAAGACTAGAGCAAAGAGCCCAAAAAGAATGGGGCCTTTTGTAGTTCCACGAACAATGTCGAGTACAGCTTCTGCAACTCTTGCTGTACCGTTCAAAATTAAAGGTGTTAATTATACTATTAGTTCCGCGTGTGCAACCAGCGGTCATTGTATTGGAAATGCAATGGAATTGATTCAATTAGGAAAACAAAATATTATTTTTGCAGGAGGAAGTGATGAGGTTCATTTTGCAATGACTGCAATGTTTGATGCGATGACAGCTCTATCTTCAAAATATAATGATACTCCTGAAAAAGCATCTAGACCTTACGATAAAACTCGAGATGGTTTTGTAATCTCAGGTGGTGGTGGTGTTTTAGTCTTAGAAGAGTATGAACATGCAAAATCAAGAGGTGCAAAAATTTACGCAGAATTAACAGGGTATGGGGCTACATCAGACGGTTATGACATGGTTGCACCTTCGGGAGAGGGAGCAGTGAGGTGTATGAAGATGGCGTTAAGTACTACAAAAAATAAAATTGATTATATAAATACTCATGGCACATCTACTCCTGTTGGCGATATAACTGAATTAAAAGCAGTAGGAGAGGTATTTAATGAATATAAACCAAAAATTAGTTCGACTAAATCATTAGCTGGACACTCTCTTGGAGCTACGTCAGTTCATGAAGCTGTTTATAGTTTAATAATGATGAAAAATAACTTTATAGCTGCTTCAGCTAATATTAATGATATGGATGAAGAAGCAAAAAAATATCCAATAGTTACAAAAGTTGAGAAAGATGTGAATTTAAATTCTATAATGTCTAATAGTTTTGGTTTTGGTGGAACTAATGCTACTTTAGTATTTGAAAAGGTAAAATAATGAGTTTAATGAAGGGAAAAAAAGGTCTGATAATGGGTGTTGCAAACGAGCGCTCCATAGCGTGGGGTATTTCACAAAAACTTGCAGATGCCGGTGCAGAATTAGCTTTTACTTATCTAGGTGATGCTTTGAAGAAAAGAGTAGTCCCATTGGCAGAAAAATTAAATTCCAATGTAACTTTCAGCTGTGATGTAGAAAAAAAGGAAGATGTAATTAAACTTTTTGAGGATGTTAAATCAAAATGGGGTGAAATAGACTTTGTGGTACACGCAGTAGCTTTTTCAGATAAATCTGAATTGTCAGGAGAATATTTAAATACTACTAGAGAAAATTTTCTAAAAAGTATGCTTATCTCGTGTTTTTCATTCACAGAGGTATCTAAAGAAGCTACAAAGATAATGAAAGAAGGAGGAAGTTTGCTAACTCTTACATACGAGTCAACTAAAGCAATTCCAAATTACAATGTTATGGGAGTTTGTAAATCTGCTTTGGAGGCTAGTGTAAAATATTTAGCCAGAGATCTCGGGAAGAAAAAAATCAGAGTAAATGCAATCAGTGCAGGTCCTATTAAAACTTTAGCGGCTTCTGCAATTGGAGACGCCAAATTTTTATATAAATGGAATGAAGATCATTCTTTTTTAAAAAGAAATGTGGATATTCACGATGTTGGTAATTCTGCCTTATACTTGCTGAGTAATTTAGCAGCAGGAGTTACTGGTGAAATTCATTATGTAGATGCAGGATATAATAAGATGGGGATGCCTGATCCTAAAAATATAACTTAAGCTGAGGCTTGTTTCATTGATAATTTTACTTTTCCTCTATCAAATCCAACAACTTTAACAGAAACTTCATCGCCTTCTTTTACAACATCTCCAACCTTTGCAACTCGCTTATCTGCTAATTCAGAAATATGTACAAGACCGTCTTGCTTACCTAAAAAATTAACGAAAGCTCCAAACTCCATAATCTTAACAACTTTACCTTTATAAATTTTACCCATCTCAGGTTTTGCAACTAAATTTTTAATGAAATCAATGGCTTTATTTCTTGAGACTTCGTCTGGTGCTGCAACAGTTACTTCACCTGTATCCTTCACATCTACTTTGGCTCCTGATGTCTCAACAATCTCTCTTATCGTTGCCCCTCCTTTTCCAATTACTGTTGCTATATCTTTTTTATCAACCTTAATTGTTTCCATTTTTGGCGTATGTTTTGAAAACTCTTTTCTTGAAGTTTTAATAGCTTTGTTCATTTCTCCTAAAATATGTTCTCTTCCACCTTTAGCTTGATCTAAAGCTTTTTCCATTATTTCGAATGTAATGCCTGTTATTTTAATATCCATTTGAAGTGAAGTGATACCATTTTTAGTACCAGCTACTTTAAAGTCCATATCTCCTAAATGATCTTCGTCTCCTAAAATATCTGACAGGACCGAAAAATCTTCCCCTTCTTTTATTAACCCCATTGCTATTCCTGCGACAGGTTCCTTTATTGGAACTCCTGCATCCATTAAAGATAACGAAGTTCCACAAACTGTTGCCATAGATGAAGATCCATTAGACTCAGTAATTTCAGAGACTACTCTTAATGTGTATGGAAAATTTTCTTTAAGTGGCAAAGATGAGCTAATTGCTCTCCACGCAAGTTTACCGTGCCCAATTTCTCTTCTACCAGTTCCTATTCTCCCACACTCTCCAACTGAAAATGGTGGAAAATTATAGTGCAACATAAAATTTGATCTTTGCATACCTTCTAAGCTTTCCAACCTTTGTTCATCGTCAGTCATTCCTAATGTAGTTACTACGAGAGCTTGTGTTTCTCCTCTTGTAAAAAGCGCTGATCCATGAGTTCTGGGTAAGACACCAACTTCACATTTAATTTGTCTAACGTCTGCTAAGCCTCTTCCGTCTATTCTTTTTTTTTCTTTTAAAATTGCAGTTCGCACAATATCTTTTTCCAAAGATTTTAGCTGAGACATTACTTGATTTTCAGTCACAGTATCATCTTCAGTAAACATCTCTTTACATTGAGTTTCTATTTCAGAAATAGCTGTAGATCTCTTTTTCTTATCTGTTTCTTTAAACGCACTTCTTAAACCAGTTTCAAATTTTCCAGCAATTTTCTTTTTGATCTTGGAATGATCTACTTCTTCAACTTCCCATTTAGGTTTTCCAGCTTTTTTTGTTAATTTTTCAATTGCTTCAATTATTGGCACAAATTTTTCGTGACCAAATTTTACTGCATCTAACATAATTTTTTCAGATAACCCAGACGTTTCTGACTCGACCATTAAAACTGCATCCTTGGTTCCAGCAACCACTAAGTCTAACTCTGACTCTTTTAGATCCTCTACTGAAGGATTTAATAAATATTTTCCGTCTTTATAACCAACTCTACTCGCGGCAATAGGCCCAAGGAATGGCAACCCTGATATAGCTAAAGCTGCTGAAGAGGCTATAATTGATAAAACATCTGGTTGATTCTCGCTATCATAAGATAAAACTGTTGGAAGTACTTGTACCTCATTCATAAAACCTGAAGGGAATAATGGTCTTATCGGTCTATCAATTAATCTTGAAATTAAAGTTTCAGCTTCAGTTGGTCTTGCCTCTCGTTTAAAATATCCTCCCGGTATTTTACCAGCTGCATAATATTTTTCTTGATAATTTACTGATAACGGAAAATAGTCTTGACCTTCTGCAACTTTTTTAGCTCCTACTGCAGTTGCTATCACAACTGTTTCTCCTAGCGTAGCAATAATAGCACCGTCGGCTTGACGAGCAATTTTACCAGTCTCTAAAGTTAATTTTTTTCCATTAACTTCTAATTCTTCCTTATGTATTTTAAACATTATTTCCTTAAGTTGAGTTGTTTAATAACTTTTTGGTATGACTCAGTATTTTTCTTTCTAAGGTATGCAAGAAGTTTTTTCCTTTTATTGACTGACTTAGCCAAACCTAAAGTTGAATGTTTATCTTTTTTAAATTTTTTAAAATGGTCAGATAATTTTGTTATTTTATCAGTAAGTAATCCTATTTGTATTTCAGTTGAACCGACATCTTTAGCATGAATTGCTAATGCTTTAATTGTATCTTTTTTTTTCTTTATCATTATCTCTGTTTTTCTTTATTATTCTTTCAATCTTTTCAGCATATTCGAATGAGTTATCTTCAACAAATGTGAGTTTAGGAAGAAACTTAATATCTAGCCTTTTAGA
>MDSV01235746.1_pt1 | contig 29972 bp, 36 predicted proteins | sample 810851 | NCBI WGS metagenome assembly MDSV01 (sample SAMN05326640, study PRJNA326480) | marine metagenome | isolation source: seawater | place: Atlantic Ocean: North East | collected 2012 | reverse complement strand
TCAAAATATTCTCCTATTGTAATTGCATTTGGTGTAGCAAGTGCTTTTTGAATCATGTCATAAAAGACACCAAACCATTCATTTATTTTTACATCAATCTTTACTTGAACCCAAAGTGATCCTAAAATAATTATTGAACCAAGCCAAGACCATAACCACCACTTCTTGTTCAAAAAAAATCTAAACATAATAACCTTCCATTCTATTCTTCAGGAAATTTGATTATAGGATCACCACTTAAATTTGGCTCTCCTCTTTCACTAAATTTAAAATATCCATGTTTACATCCACCCGTTTCCACTTTATGATGATAATCTTCATCCACAAATATTCCTTCTTCATAAGGACACTCTGCGAAAAAAGGTGTCATCCTATAAGGCCATTTAGTTTTATCTGTCCAACATGAACCCAATATTAACATTACTATTAGTAATGCTAATTTCATCCGTATGGCCTTTTCTCTTTATTTAATTCTATATTATCTTCATCCACACATTGTCGATAGGGTTTAGAATAATTTTGATTCTTTAATAATGTTCCTCTTTTCAATCCCCATCGATTATCTTCCCAAAATCCATAACATCCTTTTCCATTTGTATTTGTAAAATTTGTTGTACAACCAACAACAATCCATGTCGCCACCATTATAAAAATTAATAATAGCTGCTTCTTCATTTATTATTCCTTTGTATTATTGTGTGTCTTTAGGTGTAAGACTTGTTTCATAATCCCATTCATAAAAACCTATATCACCACCAAGCGTAAATCCACGCCTTGAATTTTCAATTTCTCCTTCGGCTCCTGTTGCCATATCATCATTATCACCTAAAACCATAAATGAACCTTCTTCTGATTTTTTCTTGACACCTTCTAGAGCATTATGTTTTTCTTTTGAATAGGGTATTTTATATGCTCTTGGTGTATTCCTCTTTTCTAAAACCCACAAATAAATCCAATTTGGTTCAGCTACGTGATGTTGTAAATACATACCTTCTTTTGGCATTGAAATCTTTGCATAACCCAATATTGAAGTATATGTAAAATATGTTGATGATGTTAACAACAATAAAACAGGAATAAACCAAATTAAAAATTTCCAACTTTTTCTATTTTCAATTAATAACCACAAACATATCACAGAAAGAATTAATAAACCAAAAACTAAAATTCCTATCATTACCACCCCCCTACTGAAGAGGCCGATCCAGATGGTGTAGGTTCTTCTTGATCATGACTGTCACTTTCTCCACCTATATACGTTGATCCATTAGGTTCATGTCTCATTGCTTCTTCTATTGCATCTGGAGCAATTCCATTATATCCGTGTCTATTACTAAATGGAGTCACAAACGTTTTTTCTTCATAAGAAAAATCACCAATTTGATTTCCATCTTTATCTATTGAAAATCTCACAAAAGTTTCTTCTTGTCCCTTTTTAAAAAATTTCTTTTCTCCTACCCACATAATTTTATAAGGATCAACCTTATGTAATTCTATTTTTACAGTTAATGGGTCATTCTTTTCGTCAACTTTTTTACTAGGTATATCAGAAGGATTTGTAGTTAACCGGCCAAGCCTTGTCCATTCTCTTGAAGAATAATAATGAGCATTAATTACATATTCTCCAGCAATAATACCACGAATAGTAACTACTTCCCTATTGATATTTACTTTTTTTGTTGTACCATCTTGATATTTTACAACATCATTCGCAAATCCCAAATCATCTTTATCCAAATACATAAAGTTTACTATAGGTAATCTAAAATGAACTTTAGCTTGAGTTGGGTCTTGTACATAAAGATCAATGTCATCAGGTTGATCATGATTCCATTCCATTACAACAACAAATTCAGCTCTTCTTTCAAAATCTTCTTTTTTCTGTTCAGGTTTTATTAGTAAAAATGCGACAATGAAAAGGAAGGCAAAACCAACTAGCACATTGAACAACATATCGGTAAATCCGATAGTTGACTTGTATTTCTCCTTATCAAACATGGGCTATCCTTGAAGTAATTCATTGGTTTCTTCGCCCACTTCATAATTCACTAATTGAATTTTAATAACTATTGAAGCAATTAATCCCGTTAAGGTTGTATATAGTGCAGTAGACATTCCCTTTGCCATTGATGCAAGGGCGTCTTGTAATGTTTGTGAATTGGAAATATCTATATTTTCAAATGCAGTACCTAACATATACAAAAATCCTGTTACTGTTCCAACCATTCCTAATGCTAAACAAGTTTCAGCAATAAACCATCCGACATCTATTTTTTCATCTTGTACGGAATTAGTTTCCAGATCATAAGTTTTTCTTCCAATCCAAACTGAGGTAAATACAAAAATAATAATAATCAGAAAACTAAGTTTCGTTACATCTGCATGATATAAAAGTGAATGCAAGTCGAAATGATAAGATGTTCCAAAACCAATAAGTGTCAAGCAACAGATTAACCACCATTTTAAAAGTTTTGTTCCGATTTTCATTTTTTCTCCTTAAAAATTCTTTCTATCTAATATTTATCTCTTTTTCACCTCCTTCCTTTTCCAGAGTGCTTGTTTTTTTCTGGCATTCTTTAATTTTAAATTACTTATTCCATCTGTATATAATTTACCTAACATGTGATCATATTCATGTTGAAAACATTTTGCAGTTATATCAACAAATGTACCACTCATTTTCACTCCATCTTTTCGGTAATATTCTGTTGAAACTCCATACGCCCTTTCTACAGGAAAGAATAAACCTGGAAAAGATAGACATCCTTCTTTAATAAAAGTGGTTTGTGGAGAATATGAAACAATTCTTGGATTAAAACATACTATTCCACCACCATTATATCTCATCACAAATACTTTTAAATCAACTCCTATTTGACAAGCAGATAAACCGATTCCTTCATATTTTTCCATTGCATCCATCAATTCTTCTGTTAGTTTTTCAGGGTCTTCTTGTGGATTATCAAAATCAAAAAGAACTGCTCGTTTCTTTAAAATAGGATCATCTTCTAATACTAAATCTCTCATAATACCCACCATGTAGGTTGTTTAGAATAATTCCATGTAGAGAATGATGCTTTCTCTGTCAGATAATAGTTTCTATAAGCATCTATAGTGTCTGTTTTTTTACAATGGTCAGGCATACATTGTGGGGGATCAATCCACCCATTTTCTACTATATTCTTTGGTGAAGTTTCTAGAATCTTACCAAGTTTTTCCCATGTCTTGTGAATCTTTCCATAACGTAACGTGTACTCTGCACTCAACATTCTGAATAATCGAAACAACCAATCGTAATGTTGTTTTGAAGAACGTGTCCAAATTGTACTTGGATGATTCTTGTGTGCAATCTTATACAAATCTGGATGTGCATCATCTTCATCAAGTACTCTATGTGCGGTTGATAACATCTGGGCATATTCCAGTATCATCTTTACACAATGTTTATCACAATGCATTTCCGCCGCATCATCTGGGCGTCTATCTAAGTAAAATATATTCATACCACCACCCTTGAAAAGTTTTTGAATTTCTCAAATCTAATAACATCTTTAAATTTATCAAAGAGTACATCACCCTTATGACTAATAATGAAAACATTTTGTTTTCCTGTTAAGTGATTGAGTATCTTTAAGAATTCATCTGTACCACTAGCATCTAAAGAAGAATCAAACACTTCATCTAAAATTAGAAGATTAGTATTTACACTATTCTTCATTTTGGCTATTGTTCGCCAAGTAAAAAGAAGTGCCAAGTCTATTCTCATTTTTTCACCTTCACTAAATGAATCATAAGTGAATTCATCTCTATGTCTTGACTTAATACTTTCTTCAAATTTTTCATCTAAATTAAAAGACACAAAGAAATCCATTGAAGCAAGATACTTATTAATCAATGTATTCATTATAGGAAGATACTGTTTAATAATACGAGTTTTAATACCAGAATCTTTCAATAAAATAGTTGCAGTTTCATATAACTGTTTTTGTTCTGATAGTTTTTCTAACTGTTCTATACATGATTTCAATTCCATCTTCAATTCTTTTAATTTTTTTATCTTCTCATCAATGTCATCTTCCCTATCTTCTATTTCCTTAATCTGATCTCTCAATTTTACAATATAACCATTAATTGCTTGAACTTGATTTTGATGTGTAGTAATAGCTGTTTGTGTATTTGTTACTTCTTCCAATCGTATCTTTAAATTTTTGATTTTACTACCAAGTTCCCATAATCCATTTTTACTCTGATGCATCATTCCATGATGTGCCGATATCATCTTCTTTTTGTGTTCTTCCTTCAATTCTTGACTACAAGTAGAACACGTATCATTTTGTTCATAGAATTCAATTTCCTTTTCTGCATTTAATACTTTTTGTTCAATACTCTTTTGATATCCTTCTAATTCTTTAAGAGTTTGTGCCGTCTTATCATTTGTTATTGAATCCATCAACTCTTGTATTTTTGTATTCAATGAAGTCATTTCTTCTTCATTTTTGACAATATCACTTTCATTTTGTTGAATCTGATTTTTCTTAGTCTTTTTTAAATCATTAATTACCCCTTCAGTGTTGTCAATATTTCCTACAGCTAATTTTCTATTGACTTCAATATTTTGTTGTTCTTCTTTGTTCTCTGATATTTTATATCTCAATAGACCATTCATCACCGAAAAGATTTCAATATCAAGTAAATCTTCAACAATACCTTTACGATCTTGTGTCTTTAATTGCATAAATGGGATATAATGGTTTGCTCCCAATAAAACAATTTGAGTGAATGTTTTGTAATTTAATTTGAGAATAGTTTTTTCAAGATATTCTTGTTGGTCTTGAGTTTTGGCGTCTTGATTTAATCTTTGCCCATCAACAAATATTTCAAAGATATTTTTCTTGATACCTCTACGTACCATATAGAATTTACTACCTATTTCAAATTCTATTTCTACCAATAGTCCACCATCATTAATAGAGTTGATTAACTGAGGTCTATTAATTCTTCTAAATGGTTTACTAAACAGACCAAAACATAAAGCATCTAATATAGTAGATTTGCCTGATCCGTTTTCTCCGACAATTAATGTAGTGGAAGTTTTATTTAATTCAATTTCTGTAAATTGATTGCCGGTAGACAGCAAATTTTTCCACCTAATATTTTTAAAATATATCAAGGTTTAATATTCTGAGAGTACGACAGGTTTTGAGGAATGTTCAAATCGATAATCAAGATCATCAAAAGAACCTTTAATGATATTATTACATAATTGATTAAGTGTTATATTTCTTTCATGTGCCGCTTTAGCCAAATGTAAAAGATCACCATCATCTAGTTTTATTTCTATTGTACTTTCATGATCAAGAATATCTTGAGCAAACTCTTTCATTTTTTCTGTCATATCTTCATCACTTCTTCTTTCGTTCCACTTAGGATTTACGGATGGAATATCAGTTTGACCTAGACAACCATCATAGTCTGCAGAACCCAAATTACGTTCCACTTTGGCTTTTTCCTGTCTTTTCATTTCATCAAAATTATAGTTAGTCATCTTTTCCTTTTCTTCTCTTTCAAGTCTTTCTGCGTAGGTTTCTATCATACTGACTCCACAGTTAAGGCTTCATTATATAAATTTCTCATCAACATATTTAATTCTGTTTTATTTTCTACGTTTAATGAGTCTACATATTTACTTAAAATTGTTAAAGTGTCTTGTGCTTCATCTACTAATTCATCATCTTCCATAAACTCTAAATCTGAAAAATTTTCAACTACTACTAAATTAGAAACATTTGCTTGATATAACTTATCTAGTACAGTATCAAACCAAAAGGGATTTGTCTTCTTTTCAACTACTACTTTTACATGAGTATTTTCATATTCACTATAATCTTTTTCAGTCAATGTTTCAAAAGTTTGGTACATATCATTATAATATAACTTTCTGAACATTCTATAGGGGTTTTGTATGTATTCCAATTCTCTAGTGTCTGTATCAAAGATATGGAAACCCCTGGGGTCTTTATAATCACTCCATGTTATCTCATAGGGATTACCTAAATAATAAACTGTTCCATTGTCTGACTTGTGATGAAAGTGTCCACTCATAGCCATATCGAACTTATCAAAAACATTTGCTTCTACACCCTCATGGCTCCATGAACCAATATGCTGTTCAAATCCTTTTACTTCAAGATGACCCATAAGAATTTGACATTGTGTATTCTTAATTGCCTTCATACACTCACCATAATTATCTTCATTTATCCACGGCATCATGAGAATTCCTAGTCCATCAAAATCTACTTCTTTTGGTGATGAATACATCCACGGCTCCACCTTTCCTTCATGTGTAGTAAATATTTCTTCTATGGAATTTAATTCATTAGTATTTTTGTGGAAAGTATCGTGATTACCGATAATTATGTGAGTATCTACTCCCAGTTTCCAAAGGCGTTCAACGAAATTTGTTCGTAGATCATTCAGTATTTTAAAGTTAATAAATTTTCTACGATCTACTACATCACCTAAATGAATACAAGTTTTAATATTATGTTCTTCTAGGTAGGGAAAGAATATATTATCATAGAATTTTTTAAAATAATTTAAAAAGGTGAGACTGTCACCTCTTGCACCCCAATGTGTATCTGTAATAAGGGCTATTTTCATAACATCTTTCTATAATCTTGAAATTCTACACCATACGCAATAATACAAAATGATTTGTATTCTGGATGATATTCAATAATTGTGAATGTTCCTGTTTCTGAATTTACATAGATACGAAAAGGTAAAGTTACTGGTTTATGTGCTAGGCCTGTTTCTGTTCTAACTTTAGTAAATCCCAAACCCATATAAAGTAATTTTTCTCCTTTTTCTTTCAATGATTGTAATGTTTCTTCTTCATCTGCACACATTACAGGTTTCTCATTCCATTCTCCTGCAATCGGGACCATAATAGGCGACAGAGCAAGTAATATAAAAAGGAAAAAAAGAAAATATGAACGAAAAGGTAAAAATTTTCTCATGCTACCCTCATAAAAAGTTCTAATGCTGTATCTTTTTTCTTGATAATTTTCTTCTTCTTACTCTTTTCAAAAGTATCTACAAATTCATCAACTATTACTTTGAAATCAGAGTTTTTATAATCATTAATATTTTCATGTTCATTTGCTTCACCACTAATATCCATATCCATATAATTAGGATTTGTTTCATAGTTTTGCATACTCTTATATTTTATGTATAACTGTTTTTTCTCTTTTTGGATTCTTCGAATAAAAGCGTAATAAATTATTTGTGTAAAGTAAGCGAAGGGATTGTTGGATTTTTCTGGATTGAAATTGTGGATATAATGTAAACAGTTTTCTATTCCATCAGAAATCATATCATTTTTAAATGCATAATTTATAAAGTTTGGTCTGAATGATAATCTTTGAGCAATCTTTAAAAATACTGAACCTAGATATTCTGAAATTTGAGGAAGGTCTTTATCTTTTTTAACTGCATTATCATATTCTGCTTTATATTCAATCATTGCCTCTAAAAATTTGGCATTGTCAACATAGTGAAGTTTATTCTTATTTGATTTTCGTTTAGCCATAATATTTTTTATTTCAATTAATGTCGTATTATTATTATATCACAAATTTGTAAGATGTCAAGTTTAGTTCATTAAACCATCCGGCTTAAAATCTTCTAATATCTTTGTCATTTTATTTAACTCTTCATTCTTGTCATGTCCAAGATCTTCTTTTACAGAATTTATATAAAATTCTTGATAATCTTCTCCTAATTCAGAAACAGACATAATACATCTTGCAGCTAAAGGTACAAATGTAGTATCTGTAAAAGGTAGCCATTTAAGCAATGCCATTTGTGTACTCTTTTCTTTATCATCGAATTTCATCATCACTTTCATCGGCCAATGAAGTTCTAAATAACCATTATCTTTACTTCTATCATTTACCACAACTTTAGAGAAAATTATTTCACCATTATCTAATCTAATCACTTTTAGATTATCTTTATCTAATTCTGGCATTAATGATCCTTCATAAGAAATTGTTTCGTAAAGTAATTTATATTAATATTAACTCTTGCAAAAGTATCTGTTGTGGTTGTTGAACAATGTTCTTCACTTGCATCAAACAACAGTATACGATTTGCAACACTATTAATCTTTGTACCATCTTTTAATTTAGTATAGCCATCACAAGTATTTAAGGAAAATAATGCCGTACAATGAGAATAATCAAAATCAACGTGCATTGTATGTTCATGTAATGTTTCAGAACTTGGATAAAGATTAGCTTTTATTCGTAGAAAATGATTCGCTTCCAATTTTTGTAATAACGGAAATATTTTGTCAAAAGCTGTACTTCTTGGTTGCCAGCCAGCGTAAATCCCATGAACCATCAAAAATAGTTTATTTTGGATTTCATCTTTTTCAACAAAATCCGTAATCATATTCCATGTCGTCTGTTCATTAAAAAAATAAGCTACCAAACTGTCAAAATATTCTTTATCTAAAAAATTATCAATCACTTCATATTTCATTTAATTCACCTTAAGTAAAATTTTATGAATTTTATATGGAAACTTTTCCTCATCATATATTTTTAATCTATCTTCATGATGGCGATAAGCATAATTTTTCCTATTCTTCCATCTCAAGTCATCTGCTATATCATATAAGGTAGTTTTATCTGTTGTATCTGATAATCGTAATCCTCGCCCTATAGACTGTAAGTTCCGAATACGAGATTTAGAAGGAGAAGCGAAAACAATGTTGTGAAGATTCCTAATGTTGATGCCGGTACTGAATACACCATAACTTGCCACGATGATGGCATCTCGTTCTGTCTCTGCAATTGCTCGTATCTGTTCTCTAGTTTCGGTTTCTGTTCCTCCAAATACAAAAAAAGTCTTCCTATTGTCATCTGTTTTCTCCTTGATCATATCGTATAAAATACGTCCATGTTTTTTCACTAATCTAAAGAGTAACAAAGTATTACCTTCCAAAGACAATACTAAGTTTCTTATATATTTATTCCTTTTCTCATGACCCACCAAGAATTCTATCTCATCTGCATACTTAATCTGTTTAAATTGCTCACATATCACATCAGGATACTTTAACAATATAATTTCTACGTGTAAAGAAGATAATTCTTTTCGATCCATCAACTTTTTAGTTGTTGTAACTTTATAAACCTTACCAAATAAACCTTCAAGTACTAATTTATGTGTTTGTGTTCCATCTAATGTTCCTGTAGTTCCAATTCTATATTCAGCGTTCACACATTTTGTCATAAGAGTTGTAAGGGATTTAGATTTAAATCCATGAGCCTCATCACCAATCACTAACCTATATGGTTCAAATGTTTTCTTGTTAAGTTTGTAAATAGATTGCCAAGTTGAAATAACCACTAGTTTATCGGAAACCTTATCTTGTCCGGCATAAACTTGATGACAATACTTTGCGGAATCCCATCCATACTCTTGAAAATCTGAATATAATTGTGAAACAAGTGAAGTGGTAGGAACGATTATTAATGTTTTAACATTGAGTGCTCGTACTATGAGATATATGATTAGGGATTTTCCACTTGCGGTAGGTGATACTAATAAACTTTTCTTGTATGATAAGGCATGATGAAATCCATCTAATTGATAGTCTCTAGGTTCAAAAGGTAACTTTAAATTTTTAAGGAACTCTTCATTTTTTTCTATCTTACGTGGTTTCCACCAATCACCATCAGGTTTTACTTCATAATTTCTTTTTTCAGCAAATATAAAAACGTACTCAAGTAATCCACTATACAATAATCTATTATGAATATTGAATAGTCTAATCTTACCATCCCAAATTTTCATACGATATGCTGGCATGAATGTGTGGCCCGGTACAGTAAATGTGAAAAAATCACACAATTCTTGTGCTACGCTAGCTTCACAGGTAATCTTAAGAAAGACTTCATCCTTCTTAGATACTTCTATCGTGTCAATGACCTTCTGTGAAACGTTTCCAATCGATTGCATTTTTAATTAAATATCCTCTATTCGATAATCCTTTTACTATGGCTTCAAGGTAATCCACCTTTTCTTCTTGTAGTGATATTTTTTTCTTACCCTCTATTATGTCATCATCAGCATCTATGTACTCTTGTACATCTGCCTTGAGTAACTTATATTGGAATGGCTCCCAATCATACGCCTCTAATTCTGTTGCATCCATTCTTCCTGAAAAATATTCCCTTTTAACTTTCAAGAGTTTACTATGATCAAACCTCATAGTACGGAGTCTTAATCTTTCATCGTGAAAGATAATCAGATATTTGTTATGTAGTTGTGGAATTTTTACCGATTCTTGTGATAATTCTGTTTCATCAATTTCACAATCACCTGACCATAATTTCTGTATTTCTTCAAACTTCATTTTATACTTTTATATAAACGATTCATACTATGTGAACAAATAATTCTATATCCCCAATCAGTCATCAACTTAAAGGCTTGTGCATCATGCATTTCTATATACATAATAGGTCTATGTTTTTTTATAGTTTGTTCGGCGCCTTGTAAAACTCTACGTTCAAACCATTCAACATCCATTTTTATAAAATCTAATTTTTCGAATTCATAACTATCTAATGTTTTAATTTCAATTTCTATATTTGGAAATTTATCCCAATTAGGTTGTACCCATCTTTGTGCTTTACCAAAATCACCTTCATAAACAAGTGATGCCATTCCAGTATTGGTAGTATTTGGAACTCTCATTGTGGAAGTTCCATTCTCATGACCTAATGCTATTTTGTGTAGCGTAGTATAATTTCCCCAATCAGAATTTTCTTTGAGGAAATTTTCCATATTCTTTTGCCAACATTCTATATGGTCAGGGACAGGTTCAAAAGCTACAACAGTTTTAAATTTTTCTGCTAATCTTCTTGACCAAATTCCAACGTGAGCACCAATATCTAGTGCTACATCAAAATTGGATATATATTGTATTATTTCATCATATTCTTTTTGTTCATAATCTGCACCCCATTTATACCAATCATCACAATCAGGAACAAATATTCTTTTGTCACTTGTCAATCTCATAATCTTTTAATTTTTTTAGAGCAACCATCGTGCCTTCTTGTTCAATTCCATCTGCATAACCATCATTGATCCATTCATCTATAAATTGTGTCACGCCTGGACATGTTGGATCACCATAATCATGTGCTAAACAATCACCATTCAAGTAATTCCAATGATGAATAAAATCTTTCTTAACTCCCTCATACGAATGATCTCCATCAACAAATAACAAAGACAATGGTATATTTTCCATTGCCCAAGAATTGTCTACTCTAATATCTATCCTCTCTTTTTCTTCATAATCATTTAACCAATCATCAACATCAGGATCATGACATCCAGTTACAACATCAACCGAAACTACATTTACATCTGAATTATGTGTAGCCATGGCAAGTAATACGGTTGATCCACCCCAATACCTACCAATTTCTAATATTGTATTTCCTTTTCCTGTGTGATGAAATAATTTTTTAGGTTCAATCCATGTTTGTTTTGCATACTTATACAATAATCCTGCTTCACGCAAGTCTAATCGGATAATTTCTCTTGTTTCTCTTGGGGAATTAAATAACCATAATAATTCTGAAAAATCACTATTCATAATGCCTCTTGACAAATCAAAAATTCGTGTTATAATAAAGTGTTCTCGCCAGAGACACTAATATAGTTTAGTTGTTCAATAAGTTTCTAACTGTATATTGTGTATAATTAAATGTTACTGTTGCTACTTGATATGTGGGGTCTGTTGTAGTACTATCAAAAGATACTTCTGATAATGAGGTAGGAAAAATATCTTTGAAATGAAATTCCATTGTAGGGTTCATGGAACTACTTAATACAGTTAATACTGCGGATGTATATTTATTTTCTTTGCTTGTCATCCATTCAAAAACTTCTTGCCAATTTTTTAAATATTCATCAATCATAAAAGTTACATTAAGATCCCCATAAGTTATAATACCAGTATGACGAGTAAAATTTTGAAGTTGTGGTACAGCCACAGGTGCACCTTCTAATGTTATACTTGGTAAATTAACAGTTTGAATAAAAAAGGAAGTTTTGGGTATAGCCGCAACATCAAATCTAAACTGAACATCGGCCAGAGGATTAATGTTTTTAGGTTGATCTGTTAAACTTGTCATATTTCCTTTTCATTCTTTGAAAATAAATTTGGTAGATTTGGTAAATTATTTCCTTGATAATTAACCCAAATAAACTGTATAGCTGGATGTTGTTCAACTACTTTAAGGATTTGTTCTGTCCAACTTTGGTGAACATCAATCCAACCTTTTGTTTTCACATTTCCTTGTCTTATTGTTTTGACTCCATTTTCATGTATGTAACCATCACGGATTTTACTATCTTTATTGAAATAATGATCTGTATCGGCATATAGATTATCATATTCATCATTTTTGTGATCAAAACCTAATAGGTAAACTTTTTCATAATCGTTACAAGTAAAATCTCTACACGCAATATGTAAAGCTGAAGTTCCTGTAGACCATCCTATCACTTCAGTACCTATATTACGAATTTTGTCTTCCTTACCTCTTCTTAACCAAATAATATAGTTTTCTGTGTCTGAACAATTTTCATTTAGTCCTGAGATATATACGAAATGTTCATCATCGAATCTTCTGTAAGTTTCTTTCTCTTTTCCATCCAATCCATACTTTAATGCATCATAAGATTCGGCAGGAAGTAAATTCCATGAATTATGTGTAAAATAACACTTACCATCAAAATCTGATTTAATAATTTCACTTATTATTCCAGCATCTATGGCACAAATTACATCAGGAGTAAAATCTCTATAACAAGCATTACATCCTATAACTGTTCCATCTAATTTTGATGGATCTATATTTTTTCTACTGGGACCGTTCCCTAATACAAAAACATTTTCACTCATAATATATTTTACTACCTTTATTATACACTAATATTTAGTAATGTCAATAAGCACAAAAAAAAGGGTGAACAAAAGTCCACCCTTTAATCTGTTCATCCTTAGATAAAGGATTACATAAGGTTTGCAACGATAACGTGCCTGTAATAGCGGTTAGCGTTAGCAGTAAGTGAACCATCACCGGCTCCGTTATTTGCGGATCCAGTTTCATTTGCGAAAGGATTGGAAACCAGACCATAACGAGTCTTGAAACCAATTTTCGGTTGAAATGAGTTCTCACCAACTGCACGAACCATCTGTAATGGAACATAAGGACAATAGAAAAGTCCTGCGTCATAAGCACTTGAACCTTTGTAACCAACTGTGAAATAGTTAGTTGCTGCGGAAGGTGCATATGGATCAACATAAACTTTAAATCGACCATTAAGTGTTCCAACCATAGTTGAACCTGTGTCGTCTGGATCAAAATCGTTTCCAGTAGGTGCACCGGAAAGTTGACCGGCCATAGCCAATGCGGATGCTACATCAGAAGATGTAATCAAGACATTACCTTTACCTCGGCGAGTGTCTTTTGCAATTGCGTTAGCTTCACGTTCAATCTGGAACATCAAACCTTTGAACTTCTCAACAGACCAACGTCCATTAGAGTCAGTATCAAGGTCAAAAGTTCCTGCGGATGTAGTATTATGAGCTGCACCAGTTTTAGCGTTGGTGTAGATAGTTCTCATAACTTCGCGGTTAATTTCAGCCAAGATTTCACTTGACAGAATATTTGACAGCTCAGTTTCTGCATCCAAACCATGAACGGCCTTAAGATCTTGGGCGAGTTCTACTGTGTACTCAGCCTTCAGAGCTCTTGACTTAGCGGTTACGGTTACTTTATCGATTGCGAATGCCATCTCTGAAATGGTAACGTCAGCTTCTTGTGTTGCTGTAGCGGTACCAGTACCAGTAGTCATGCTGGCATCTGCGGGGTTACTGTTGGCGGAATGAGTTCCGGCACCAGAAAAGGAAGTGTCAGCTTCTTTAGAGTCTGCGCCTTCAACACCGGCCTGTGATGTGATATGTGACTTCATAGCAAAGATTAGTCCAGTAGGACCAGTCATTGGTTGAACACCACAAACATCATAGGCGATAAGATTAGGCATAGCTCTACGAACCAACGAAATCAAAACGGGATCAACGGTATCAATATTACCGCCGGTCTTATTTGCATGAGCCGCCTCTGTCATGAAGACTCCACTACCTTGTTGAGCCTGTTCCTTCATTGCGGTTTCTTGGTTTTCCAAGAGAACTGCAGTAACAGCCTTGCGGTAGTTGTCTTTAATCTTAGGAAGGTCATCGTGCTCTAAGACTGGACCCCACTTCTTTTGTAGGTCTTCAGCTAGGTACATAGTTTTCTCCTATAGGGTTATATAAATTAAGAATTATAGCGACGGATCGCTGAAGTATAATGTTCCATGCTCTCATCTAATTTCTCAGGAGTTGCCTCACTTTGAACTTCGATTGTTTCATCTGTTTCAGTAATTTCTGAAGTTACTGCATCAGACTTAGGAAAATAACTTTCCTTGAGAACATTCAATTTTTCAATGTATTGCTCTGTATTTTCAAATTCAATACCTTCTGCCAACTTCTCAATTTTCTCCGAATCTGTATCGGCCAAATCTTTAGTCGCTGATTTAAGGGCATCGGTTTTTTTGTACTGAGCCAATTCTTTCTGGAGTTCTACTCCACGATTAATTTCTTCATCCAGAGAGCCTTCAAGTTCTTCGACTTTTGTAAATAAGTCGTCAACCATGTCAACTTTTTCTTCTGGAAGGTCAATGTAATGCTCTGTGAAAAGAGTTTTGAGTCCGGACATGAAATCTTCAACCAATTCGGAACGAATTCCTCTTTCGATTGCTAATTCATTTTCTTTCATCCACTCTTCTACAACGTAAGTGAGATATCCATCGACTTTTTCAGTAAGTTCTTTTTGGAATTCATCTTTAGAAGCGTCAACTTCTTTTGCTTGCTCTTCCATACGTTTGTTAACTTCGTCAACAACTTTTGCATGAACAGCAGCTTCAAAGATAGTAGATGCTTTCTTCTTGAATTCTTCTGAAAGTCCCTCTTCTCCACTAACCAACGCTTCGACATCATCTTCAACGTTAGGTGGCGCAATTTCTTGAGGTGAAACAGCTTGAATCTTAGTAGTTTCTGCTTCTTCTGTGACTTCCTCTTCTTCTTTAACTACTTCTTGAGTAGCTTTTAAGATAGATTCGTATTTACCTGAAAGATCAGACTTTTTCATTTTATTAACTTGATCATAAATGTTTTTCAACATTTGATTCTTAGTCTTAGGAATTTGAACAGCTTCTTCGGCGGGCTCTTCCTCTTCTTCATCATCGGAATCGTCTTCTTCGCCTTCTTCTTTTTTAACAGAAGCTTTTTGCTCTTCCATTTCCTCTTCGTCTTCGTCTTCTTCAGAGTCTTCTTCTTCTTCTTTCTTCACAGATGCCTTAGTTTTGGCTTCTGCTTGAATTTGAACATCTGAAGACTCTTCGGTTTCCTCAACACTCTGTTCTTCAGACTCTTGTCCTTCCAAAATTTCTTCAGACATTTAAATCTCCTATATCCGTTAATTTAGGTGTTTACTGTTGTTATTATTTAGTAAACTTATAAACTTGACATAAACTGATCAAAGGCTTTTATCTGAACTTCATCTAATTGCTTTTGACTAGTTAATTTTATTTGTTGTTCGATGCGGGCAACATGGCGTTCATCTAGAATACCATTATCCCATATCCATTCTTTACCTTCCATAATTCCATTGACAAATGCCGCTGGAGCGGAAGGATCGGCGACAATATCTGCAGCTGTTGCAAGATAAAAATCATCTTGAACATGACTACAATTGCGGCCTACGGGTCTCAATGAACCCATTCCTCTGGATGAGACTCCCAAACGGGCGCCCTCATCGATAAGGTTCTTTACAATTTTACCATAAGGTGTGTCCATAATCTTTGCTCGACCTACGAAATTGTCTCCATCTTCATCAAGTGATTGAATTAAATGGGAAACTCTCTCTAGATTAACTGTAGGTCCTTCTGGATGTCCTAATTCTCCAAAAGCTCTCGATTGTTTTATGTAATTTTGATCATACCTTTGCGCCTCTTTTCGTAGGATAGCTTTGGGGTATAATCTACCATTGCGATTCTTCACATTGGCTTGCATAAAAACACCTTCGATAAAATAATTCTTTCCTTTTTTGGTATCTTCACATATAAATTGTACATCATCTAATTGTTCGCATATAAGTTTCATTAATTTTCTCCTATTATGTGAAATTACCTAGTGCATAATCAACTCTATATCCTAACGATGCGTTCTCTTCGTATGCTGGGATATCAAAGCCTGGTGCTTGTTTCTTTAATTCCATTATAATTGTATATGAATCGTTTGATGCGTGTCCGGTTGTGGAGAATTGTATGTCTCCTAAAACTTCAGAACCATCGCCTGTTGCGTTTATTGGTATTCCTGGAAATTCATAAGCAGACATAGACCAAGTTCCATTACCACTTAATTCTGCTATAACTTTTTCTGCAGTAGAGCCGTCCCATTCAATTTTAACTTGTAGTCCATTTGTAATCCACATTATTTTAGTAACTAATACATTCCACTCTAGGCCTGTAAAGTTACCACTATTTGCAACTGTTCTCGTATTGGCTCCAGATACTGCACCAACAATTGCATCTCCATTAGACATCCCTGTATCAATTGCGGTTGCTTTTTTATTTGAATTATCCCATCCTACAACTTCTACTGTACTTGCTCCAGCTGTAAAACCAGTAACAAGAAATGTTTCTGCTGCTCCTACTGTTATTACTTCACCAATCTTAAAGTTTGGGCTTGCTGCACCTGATAAGGTCATTGTGTGTTTTGCCCATGTAAGTGTAGAAAGGTCTACCTTCTTAACATCCGTTTCTGATGCATCTGAAAAAAACTTAGCAATATATTTTTTTTCATCATTACGTAGTACTTGCGTCTCTGCTGCCATCTTCTATTTTCTCCTCGCTTGGTACACTTTCCGGCTCTTTCGAGTCTGTCTGCGTTTTGTTTAAAAAAGTTTTTGCGATATCCTGTTTTTTACCTTCTAATGATACCATTACCTTTTGCTGAAGTACATCACCTATTGCTGTTTTTACTCCTGCTGCATCACCTTTAACCGATAATCCTATAATATCACCAACTGTAGTTTCATTAGACATAAAATTTCCTCTATTGCTCTATTATATTTATACTATTTATAAATTTTATCCAGATATAATCTTTAAATCTGGCTTATTTGCTGAAGGATCAAATTCCCATTGTTGATCTTCAGGCTCACCTTCACCAGCTGCTTCTGCTTTTTCTTTAGCAATTTGTTCTTTCATATCATCAATTTCTTCTTGAGTCAATTTAAGAACATGTTTGTTGACATACTCTTGTGAAAAGTATTTACCAACAACTTCATCTCTATAGCCCATGTCATTTACCAACATTCCTAATCGTTCTCTCATCATAGTTGCTTGTTGTAATTCCGCAAAATGAGAATCGGTTTGCCATTCATAGACAAGTGAATCTTTAAACATTTTCCAATCAGTAGATGAAATAATACCCTTCAGAAGTAACTGTTTTTCAAGAAGATCATTGAACAAAATATTAAATCTAGAACGTAATCTTTCAATAAAACGTGTAAATTTTACTTCATCTCTTGAGATTTCTTCTGCTCGACCTAGTATAAAACCTGAATCTTGTTCTAGTCTAGAAGGGGGTACATTAAGTGCTTTGTATAGTTTTGTCTTAAAGTATTCAACATCTGCCAGCTCTCCAAGATTTTCTCCGCCTGGCAGTGTTGAAATTTCTGTTCCTCTACCACCTTCTCTTCGTGGAAGCCAGTAATCCTCCAACATACTCATGTGCTTACGTTCATCTTTGATTTCGCCAGAATTAGAATCATATACAAGTTTGTTCTTGTATTTGTTCATAATATCACGTAAATACTGTTCTGCTTTGATCTTAGGTAAGTTACCAACATCAATGTAGAATATTCTACGTTCTGGAGCACGTGAGATACGATAGATGACAACTGCATCTTCGATCATTCGTAACTGATTGAGTGGTTTGATTGCTTTGTGTAGATGACTTAAAACTAGTTTTCTATCAGGATCTAATACGCCAGAATGACAATAAGAAATAGAATCTCCCGAAATTTGAATATTATGTCCACCTGAGGTTTGAGAAATTCCTTTTTCATTAAACATAAAATATTCTTGAAAACCAGAAGTATCAAGTTCAGGACCCTCTTTACCTTGAGTAATTTTTGGTTGTCTAATCTTCTTTATTTTTAGGGGATCTATTGGACGTAGTTCTAATATACCACGTTTGGGATTTTTATTATCAATGATAATGTGGAAAAACAATCTACCATCGACATACCATTTTCGGAATAGTTCGTACCCCACTCTACGAAAATCAAGCAAACGAACTAGTTCAGAAAATTCATATTTTACCTGTTCTTTAATTTCATCTGATAAACTTGATTTTTCTAGGCTGATACTGACAGGAGATTCTTCCCTATTCGTAACAATGGCCTCATTAACAACATCATCAATTGCTTGATCACACTCAGGATATGTTGCCATTTCCCGATATTTTCTAATTAATTCTAATTCATTTTTGGCATAACCCTCAAGATCTACATACGTTCCGTATGCTCCACCTGATGGGCCAACTTCAAGTGCACCATCTTCTGGTTCAGGAAGTGCAAAAGACTTTTTATTCTTTTGATCTTTGTCAACTCTTCCTATAGAAAAACCGAATAATTCAACTGCCATACATCTTTCCTAATAGGTGTAATGGGAGCAGATTACCACTCCCATATAAAATTTTTCTTTCATATTAAATATATATCAACTAAATCCAGCACCACTTGTTGCATTTTTGAAATAACTGTATTCCCATACTACATCATAGGTTTGGATATCGTTAGTGTCCCACGATAAAGTTATCTCTCCAGTACTTGATGGCCAACAATCTACAAATTCATAAGTAGAAGTAGCTGATCCACCATCTTTGGCCATTTGTTTAACTTTTAAAGTACCTGTGTAACTGTTAATGGCTGCAAATCCAGGTGCTCTCTTATTTGACTTATGTGAATTGAGTCTTTCCATCCAACTTTCCAAATACATTCTAATTTCCATATTTTCATCATTATAGATTGTAGTTGTTATTTGTTGAGATGCCCTATTGCTAGGAATGTTTATTGATCTTCCCATATAGGTAACAGCTGCAGAATCAATAGTTGAAGCTGGAAATATTACACCTTTACATAAAAATTTAAAAGTGTCTACACTAGAAGTGAGTACATTACCTTTCCCTCCCAATAGTTCACATTCAAATAAACTTGCTAATGCTCCACCTTTTTTTAGGTTAGAGGTAAATGAATCAATATTAAAATCTGGCATTTATTTCTCCGATTCCGATGATTAGATTAAGATGATGGGGAAGTCTTTTTTATAAGTACCCTCTTCAGGAATCATCGTCTTCCCCCATCTGTTATACTATTATTTATATGACTTTCTTACCGATTATCTTGAACCGATAATTTCTTCAAATTCAACACCACTTCTAACTGCTACAAATTGTAGTTGTATAAAGTTAATTGAACGTGATGGTTTTACGTAGATATCTCCACGAAATTCGTTTCGATCTACTACATCTCCTGTATTATTACTGTCATCACAAATAACTGCAAAATCTTGAACTCCACCCCTACCTTGAATATCTCTCAAGAAAGGTTCTACTGTTGATACGAATCTACTTCGTGAGAATGCATCGTTGAATTCAAATAAGAAAGATTTAGCCATATTAGCAATTGATCTTTCTAAAAGAATAAACAAACGTCTTACGTTAATTCTATCAAAAGCACTTGGTTTAGCTAATAATGTTTTATCACCGAAAAGTAGAATACCACTCCCGGGCATTGCAGTAACAGGATTAACTCCATTCTTATAAAGTTCATCCCTATCTGTTTTATTTGGATTATAAGGAAGTTTAATAGCATTTCTGATATTACCACGATCTAATCCGGCTGGTGACCAGAAAGGATCTCTTGCTTCATCAGTAAATGCACAACATCCTGCAATATCACCATTTAATGGAACATATCGATAGACATCATTGTACTTATCGTACATATACTTCCACCCAGAATCCATAACGGCATAAGAAGAACTAGGCATAGAATTTCTATGACTAACTACATCTGTTGTTTCACTTCCTGCGTTATTTACAACATTTGCTTGAAGTGGTGAAATAAATGCTACACAATCTTTACGATATTCTGCAATGTTATTAATTGCATGTATCTGAGTAGCAGCGTCTGCATTAGCTGTCATTAAAAGTGTTACATCAATTTCTTCTGTATTTTTGAATTTATCTAAACCTGTTTGAATATTAGCGGCTGTTGCGGCAGTACCTGCGGCTCCACCTGTTAGACTTCCAGATATGATAATTCCTTTAGCATTAAATGTTCCACTTGCTGCTCCACCCCAAGCGGTTGTTCCACCATCAAGAAGGGTATCTGCATCACCATTTACATGATGATCCATCCAACGAACATAGTGTGATCCTCTATTAACAAGGTCTTTGTAGTAAATACTTTGACCATCTTCTCCTTTGGCTCCACCGGCTACTGATCCTGTAAATGTTTCCACTACAGTATTGTTTGCTCCAGTAAATTCTCCATCTTCATCTACAACAACTACATGAATTTCGTCATAGTTTCCACCATTACGCCTTGCATGAGCAGAAGTGACAGGTTCACTATCGAATGCGTCTGCATATTCCCATCTACGTGAGTGAGTATTTGCGGCTGCTGCGAGTGAAAAAGGTTCTGATACTACCATTGAAGTAGAGTTAGTAACAGCTGAAACTTTTCTTTCTTCGGCTGTTCCAACGAGTTTAACAAGATCACCTACTTTATATTGAACAGCAAGGTTAGTGTCTGTTCCAGTTAATGTAGTTCCATTAGCTGAACAGGCAAGTGTTCCAACCATCTGACCTGCGGGTGTTGCAAAAGCGGATCGTGCTTTACGTGTATAGGATCCAGTATTTGCAATTGTTGTTTCTGCGGATATTGCAACCAAAACTGTATTGGAAGTAACAGTAGTAATTACAATTACTTTATCATTAATTGTAATACAATCACCAACTGATACATCGGTTGAAAAGGTTGTTCCTACTCCAATAACAGTACTATTAGATTTTGTGTATACTGCAGAAGTACAAGTAGGACTAACATCGGTATTACTGTTAAGTGTTCCATCATTATTTGTGTTTGCTCTTGTAGCTCCACACATGGAAACTCTTAAACTATTTCCAAGATCACCAACATGTTTTGCTACAAACGGACCATAATCATCATTCTGTGTTCCACCCATATCTGGGTCATACAGATTTTCATAAGTTTCATCATTTGCGATATAGACTGTATTTGCGGCGTCCATTGTCGCGTTTTTGGCATCTGAGGTATTAGGTGTACGAACTACTTTAAGATTTCCCGAATATGCGAGATAACTTGCGGCAGTAAAAAATGTGGGATATGTAGCGGCATCTGGTTTACCAAATGTACTCGCTAATTCTGATTCATTTGATACTGTAGTCGCGAAATATGAAGGTCCCCACCTAAAAGGACCGGCGATTGCTCCCTCTGTCATAGAAATTTCAGGAACGACAGTCGTTAAATCTATTTCTTTGGTTACAACGCCCGGACTAATTGTAAAAGGCATCTTATCTCTCCTATAAAAAGTTGAAAGATTGGTTTCTTAAGGGTATTTTACCATTGTACTGTTATTTATTATTTTATAGTTCTCTAAAATCATAAATATTAAGAGTTCTCATAAATAATTCAAGGATTTAGATGGATAAGCTCACATTATTTAATACCAAAAAGATAAAAGACCGATTTCTTAAAAAGGTTGACCAATCAGAAGAACATACTAAATGTCATATCTGGCTTGCTTCAAAAAATAAAACAGGTCATGGTATGTTTTCTGTTATGGGGAAAACTATACCTGCTAGTAGATATTCCTTCATGATGTATAAAGGTGAAGTAGCAGACCATGAAGTTGTCACTCAAACATGTTTTAATCCTTCTTGTGTAAATCCCGAACACCTTGAATTATCAAACAAAAGAAGATTAAGTAAAAGAATTTCTGTTAATCCTGCTCAATTAGAATCAGGGTCTATTAATTTCTTAGTAAGATTAAAGAAAGAAAGACCTGATTTAGTTGATAAAATTGAAGATTTGATTAAAGAAATACAAAATCCACCTAGTGAAGTTGATTTTGGAAATATAGATCCTTTTAGTAATACATTCTCGTAGATTCATCATCAACTGTCCATACTGTACCTTTATCATCTTTAAAAGATTCTTCCTCTTGACCATCATCTATAATACCAAATGGTAACATATCCTGTTCTAATGTTTCCATCTGTTCTTCCCACATTTTCTTTCTTATATCCATATTTGTCATTTCTTTGAAATACCTTTGTTGTACCAACCACCCAAATATTACTAGAGTCATTGCAATATCATCATGTGAACCTTCTTCGGCCTGATATGTATTATTCTGTAGGGCAAATGTTGTAAGTTCTTTAATCGTATTGAAGTCTGGAACAATTAGTTGATCTTGTTCAATCAAGTCTTTCAGAGTTGCACATCCAATTCTCTTGATCTGTTTGCTTGTCCTCAATCCTAATTGAATGTTCTTTGCGAAACCACCACCTATTTGTTGTCCTGCTCTACCCCTCATAGTAATGATCATAATATTCTCATACTCTAAATCGTAGTGTAGAGTGTCAGCAACTTGAGATCCAATATCATTTACTTCAACAAGAACATGTGCCATATTATACTTATTTCCAACTTGATATATTACATTAGGATATAACATGGGAGAAATTTGATTATCTCTATAAACTGCAACTTGTTTGTATGGCATTTGTGAAACATCAAATACTGAGAAAGCAGAAAAGTCTACACCTTTTCCTTGTGCTGTATCTGCTACTAATGCATACGTATGATTCTTTATTGGATGTTCATATACATCTAAATTGTTACTTTGATGAATAGGATTTTTGAACACCATTGTCCTAAGTTTTGATGGAGCAATCAATGTGTAAGTTGATCCCACAAACTCACATTCAAACTCTTGAGTAAATTGTACTTCAGAAGTATTACGTACTGTTTCTTCTTTCCATTTACCATCTCTGCCGGGCATCTCCGACCAATGAACTTCGATTGGAACATAATCACTTCTACCTTCTTCTGCTTCTACCCACATCTTATAAAACATATTCAATCCAAGTGGAGTTGAAACGATTAATACTTTTGTAGATTCACCTGAGGAAATAGTGGGGTAAACTGAAGTGAAAAAAGATTCTGCTATGTTTTGAGGTACGTGAGCAAACTCATCTAGGAAAATAATATTAAAGGAACTACCACGAACTGCACTAGAAGAGGTAGCCGCGGCTACTACTTTACTACCATTCTCTACTTCAATATTACCCTTATTCCATATCACTACTCCTTGTTGTAACCATTTGGGTAAATGTTCATAAGCGAGTTGTAGTCTTGAAAGAAGTTCTCTTGCGGTTGCTCCTTTGTTTGCCAACATTGCGATATTGACACTTTCGTTGAACAGTAAATAGTGAAGAAGAAAGGCTATTATTGTGGTAGACTTTCCTGTTTGTCTAGGCATTTTACATATTACAAAACGATTATCATTAAATTTTTGTATCATATCTTTTTGATAATCGTACATTTCAAAAGGAACTAGTCCCTTATCTACATGGATAATCTGAACATAGTTCTCTACAAAGTAGAGAGGATCATCTTTACACTTCACATATTCTTGAAGTGTTTCCTCTGTCCACTCTACATTTTGTCCTACGTTTTTTAAATTTGGATTGCCGAGATATGTTTCACTCGCCACGTTTCCCCTTCAGTAACTTTTGTAGATCGGCTGTAGATCCCACAAATACTGCGTTATTAACAGTAGTAGTGTGTCCACCCTTTTCTATACTTAGTTCTTTTTTGGTTTTATGTAGACCCATTAACTCTTTATTGGCATCCAAGCCGGATTTAATTAATTGTCCAACTACTTCAAAAGCACGTGGATGTTCAGATTGTTTGGCAATCTCTAACATCTCTTCTATTGCATCTTGATTTCGTTCAATTAAATTGTAGTAATTCTCACGGGCATAATTATAATCAATGTCATCATCCTTACCATCAGTCTTAGGTTTAATTCTAACAGGAGGTTCAGGTTTAAGTTCAGAAGTAGGAACTAAACTTGTAATTTCTAATATTTCATCTATACGAGTGTCTTGTGTCATTTTTCCTCATCATGCCAAACTTGACCCTGTTCTGCTATACATTCAGAAATTAATGGTTTAATAATACTATGTATTTCTATTGGAGGTCTATCTAAAAATTCTTCAGGTTTATATATTGATCTAATTTTATCACATATACAAAAACATTGTTTAGACACATCCTTTTCTTGTAATGTTTTTTTACTTCTTTTATATTTTGTGTTACCTAAAAAATAAATGGTTTCATAACAAGATTTAAATAACAACAAAATATCTTCAGTTTTATAATTTTCTTTTTTATTAATTTCGTGATGTTTATAAGTATTGTGGATTGCGTCTTGCTGTGTTTCAGGCCCTTGTGCAAAACTCAATGTTCCAAAACAAATGAAACAACCGATTAAAAAACCACGGAACAACATATTAAAGATTCACATCCAGTCCGGTTGTCACATTAACATCTATATTATCATCAAAATATTCGAAAGTTTCAGTATAACCAAAATCATCATTAGCTGTTACATCTCCTGGTCCTGGCGTAACTGTAAGTCTTGTTTTAATTCCTGCGGCCGCTGAAGATGTTGAACTTTCTTCAGTTATAAACTTCATAATACCTGTTGCGTTTGGTGATCCCGCATCAGCGTCTAATATTAAATAATTTGTTGAAAAATCTGTACTATCTTCTAGTACAATATATTCTGAATCTTCTGCTTCTTCAGCCGGTGTTCTGAGGTTCACTATCACAGATTTGGTGACTGATCCACTCTTAACATCTGGATAGATATATCCTTTCATTACAAAATTAAATGTCCATATAATTTCTCTCCTTACAGTAAGTTCTCCCTCATACGAATCTTCTGTAGAAGTTGAATTTAATATTATAGCAATATCAGGTTTAATATTCATAGAAGAAATCAAAGTTACACTAACTGTAAATTCTGGAGTAAAGAAAGGAACTATTTGTTCAAAGATTTGGGCGCCATCTTCTGAACTATCTACCATTGCAGTCAAAACAAAATCAAAATTATAAGGTACGGGATTATATTGTTTTAAGAGTGTACTTGAGGATGCTGCTGTATTAGCCGCATATACTTGACCTACTGTATTTAATTTTCTAGTTCCATCATAAGTAATTCCATTCATAACAAAACCCATTCTTGGAAGAGTTGCAGAAACACTACCATCTGCTACTCCTGCTCTCGTTCTAAGAATTAATTTATCTCTAGCTTCGTATGTAATAGGAACTTTAATTTGTTCTACTATAGCACCCGCAGAATTTCTTCTTTGAATGTTAATATCATTAAAGAGTGTTCCAAAAACTGCTACATATTTTCTAATGGTTTCATGGTAATAAGTAGTACCTAACATTATAAACTCCCAAACGGATTACCTTCAGTGAAATCAATAATGGCATCCGCTGCAGCTTCTATTTCTGCATTAGTTTGTGTTGCTTGTGTATCTGCTGCGGATTCTTGAGCATCAAAAGAAGTAATCGAATATGATGCATCAGAACTATCTCCAATAATATTCACAGTTCCAGAAAAGTTTCCTGTCATGTTCATAAGTGTTAATTTTTTATCTGCGGCAACCCATTTAGCAACTTCTCCTTTAACTGTGGCTGCTGCTAATGATGCACCTTGATAAACTGTTTCACCAATAGTATAATTACCACTTCCAGTATTTAATGTAAACTCAATAGAATAAGATTGTTCTCTTTCAACTTTATCTATTGCTTCAATACCTGTATTAAGATTTTGATCTGAATAATAGAACAATTCACATAAAAGATCATAAGTCTGTAATCCACCAGTTTGATAAAATACAGCTTCATCTTCTATAAACATTACTTGGAATAGTGCTTCAGTAGTAGGAAAATAAATTAAATCTCCTTCAGCCGGTGATACTGCTCTACCTTCACCTTGAACATTCAACTCTGCCCATCTACGTTTAGCAACAGTAAATGTAATTTGATCTTTTATTTGTAGTCCAAATTTAGAAATAAAATCACCCTCACCCTCAAATCCGTCTACAGATTTAATATACATCTCAATTGTATGAGCACTATTATAAGATGATGTATTATCTTCGCCCATCAAAGTATCTTCATCGTTTAGTGTTCTCGGACAATAAAATACATCTGTTCCATAAGTTTTTATGGATTCTATTATTAAATTTTCGATCAATCTTTGTTCAGGAGTATTAGTTCCATGAAGATTGAAATATGGATTTGTTGACATTTACTATCCTACTTGATGATCAATTGGTAATTCATATCGTAATGACATCTGTTCTGAAATTTCTGTCAATTCTGTTTGAGCATCATCATACATTTGTCTTCCATTCATAGTTACTCCACCTGGAAGTTGCATACCTTCAAACTTAATAAGATTTTGACCCCATTGTTTTTTCATTAATGCTGTATTATATCTTTTGAGAAACATATCACTCCAGATATCCGTGTATGTAGCAGGATCAATAATCCTATCACATTCAACAATGATCCAATCATCTATATCTACATCTCCACCCCAATTAATATCAAGAAATAATCGATCCATGTGTCGATTAAATCTAAACATTGGATTACCCGTAAACATTTCATTAATCAACATTAAGTGTTCTTGGGCTATTTCAAAATTTACCAAACCTGTTCCTATTTGATGCATTTCAGCTAATGCAAATTGATATTTAGAAGAAAACATAGAATTGGATCGAGAATTGTCATAGAAAGGAACAATTCTTCTAACTCCAATAATTGCTTCAGCAATTGCTATATATTTGTTATCGAAATCCCCTATTGCTGTTGCTGTGGAAGAATGAGTTGTTGCGGTTGCTGAACTAGAATCACCTGTAATAGTTTCATTGGTCGAAAAAGTAGTGGTAGTATTTGCATAATACGTATTTCCATCTCCGCCAGTTTTAACCTCTGGATCTTTATACCTTAATGTAGTATTGGCACTATGATATTCATGAACTGTTGCTTGAACACCACTTGATCCTCCAGTAATTTTTTCACCGGCAGTAAAAGTTCCTGTAGGGGCACTTGCTAATTTAAGAGTTGATCCTGATATTTGATGTTTTAAATATGCATTTTCTGTTGCATCAAAATGATATTCTTGATAGAATTGAAGTGAATCATCGATACAATCTTCTACTTGATCATCATCTAAATTTAATTCTACTACTGGCCATCCCAATTTTCTTTTACAATAATCCTTAAAAGTTGCTCTAGTAGTTGGTTGTGTCATTTCGTTGCCTCTCCATATACAGTTATAATACCTTCTGCTACTCTTTCTACTATTGTTCCACCTGATTGTGTATATTCAACATCGTAAACATAGTTACCTGGAGTTAGTGTTCCTGTTTGAGTTGCAGTTAATGAAATAGTACAATTTGAACCCGCAACTGTAGTAGTTAAAGCCAGAACATTATTTGATGAATAGAAGGATTGTCTCATCTTTGAGGCGCAAGTACCAGAAGAAATGGTAACATTCTGGCTTGATGAATTTTGTGCAGTGATTACTTTTTCAAACGTGCAACCTTGATCTAGTGCGATGTTTACAGTTTGTTTTTGGAGGGTTAACGCCACAATTTTCTCCTTAATAGTTAATAGTATATAGTTATCTATACTATTTATATCATAAAGAAATTTGTAGCATTATTTTAATTTATTTTGGATTTCAATTCATCAATTTGAATTTGTTGTTCTTTAATTGCTTCTACGAGAACAGCGGTTAATTTAGAATATTGAATTCCCGCGGCTTTACCTTCATTACTACAAGTTACTACTTCAGGTAAAATTTCTTGCATATCTTCTGCAATAAATCCAAAATTATCTTTACCACCATAAGAATCTTCTTTCCAATCAAACTTAACACCTTGCATCTGTAAGACTGCTGGTAACATATTACCCATATTTTCAATGTTGGTTTTAGTTTCTCTCATGGAAGTTTCTGTAATAGTACCACTTACTTCTAATTTCGCGGAAGGTGTTGCTGTCCCAATACCCAAATTACCATCATGATCTAATCTCATTTTCTCAGCTGCGGCCTCTGAAGCACCTACTGCAAATACTAATTCTGTTGAGTTATTATCTGCGGCGAATGTATCATCAGCTTCTGCGTAAATTGATGCACCGACCAATATAGCATCTGTTCCTGCTGAATCTAGTGGTGCTTGAAAATCAATTCGTCCTAATATGTTTCCATCGACAACAGTAGCTTCAGCAGTTGACAAAAGAAGTTTTCCTGGCGTTGCAACAGGACCTCTAATTTCTAGTTCATCTGCTGATTCGTCCCATTCCATAAATGCGCCAGCTGATGCACCAAAAAACTTAACATCGTGTCCTGTATCATCTACACCAACAGTTAAAGTACCAGTTTGTTGTAAATTAGAAACCGCTACAACTCCATCTGCAGATTCATCCCACAACCAATATTTTCCAGATGTTGCTCCAAAGAACTTGACATCGTGTCCTGTATCATCTACTCCGACTGTAACTGCTCCCACAACCTTTAATGCGTCTGCAGTTGCGTGATCATTTTGTAGATAAAGAGTAGTTGAACCAGAAGCGGATGCATGATCTTGAATTATACTTGCAATATTTCTTGTACCTGTACTTGAAGAATCAGAAGTAATGGCCAAAGCCGAACCTGTAGTAAGTGCGTCCATTGACATATTAATACCAGTACCAGTAGTAGCGGCATCTGCTGTAATATCAATAACTTTTCCAGTCATTACACCGGCTTGACTTACTTCAAGAACTGTTCCACTTGTTGCAATGGAAGCTATTTTTGCTACATTAGTTGTAGTTTGTTCTGAATCAACCTCAATAGCATATCCACCGGCCGCAAGATTCGAATCAATGAATAGAGCTCTTCCTGCGTCTGCTTGTAGAGTAAGTGCAGTAGCACCTGTTGCTGATGCGTGATTTGTAATGATTGTTGCTAAACTTCTAGTACCAGTAGAAGATGAATCACAATCAATATAAAGTGCTCCACCTGTTGTGAGTGCATCAGCGGTAATATCAATAACTTTTGCTGTAGTTACTGAATCTGCTGCAATATCTAGAACATCTGCATCTACTTGACTTGCATCAATATCTACTGCAATTTGATCTGTATCTCCAGAAGTTACACTAAGTGCTGCTTTTCCTGAATCAGCTTTTTGTGTAATTCCAACATGACCAGTAAAGGTATTTGCCCAAAGCATTGTAGTATTACCTAAGTTAAAGGTAACGTTTGCATTGGGGATTACACTTGAATTTATATCTGCAGTAAATGTTACTTGATCTGTTGCGGCATCACCAAAAACTAGATTACCACTTATTGTAGTATCTCCATCAGTAATAACATTTCCATGCACTCTTAGGTGTTCTCCTATCACTGCCGATTTGGCGATACCTATACCTCCTGCGGTGATAATCGAGCCAGTAGTGTTACTTGTTGAATTTGTGGTGTCCAAAATCTTAATGAAATTACTCATTCCATCAGTTTGTGTCATTACCACAACCTCATTAGTCTTGACTCTCCATTGGTCAAAGGTATCTGTTAAGGCGACATTGGCAGTC